>MDSV01017441.1_pt1 | contig 18707 bp, 25 predicted proteins | sample 810851 | NCBI WGS metagenome assembly MDSV01 (sample SAMN05326640, study PRJNA326480) | marine metagenome | isolation source: seawater | place: Atlantic Ocean: North East | collected 2012 | reverse complement strand
TACGGAGTCACGGTTTTTTTAACCACCCAATACCTAGAAGAAGCCGATGCGTTGGCCGACCGAGTTGGCATTATCGACGAAGGCCGAATTGTTCAAGAAGGCAGGCCGATAGACCTTAAGAGGAGTGTCGGATCTGATGTCATTGTGGTGGAACTCGTCGACAAATTGGATCAAGCCGCTGATGTGGCGGCTGCGTTGTCGGCGGTCGATGATGTCACCATCGGCACTCAGGGGATAACGATCTCAACGGCTGACGGGGCGGGGCTTGTCGCTGAGGTTGCCGTGGCCTTCAGTAGACAAGACATTTCGCCGCAATCTCTAACTGTGAGAACGCCTTCGCTTGACGACGTCTTTCTCCGAGCTACCGGCCATCGGTTGAGTAGTGAGACCGAACAATGATGTCGGATCGGAAACCCATTTCCCGACACAGCGGTTTTTTTGCAGATATTGGCACCGTTGCCCGTCGAGCTGTTCGAAGTCTTTCCAGAGAACCTGAGTTCATCGGTCCGGCTTTGGCTATTCCCATCTTCTTTTTCATCGTCAATATTGGAGCGCTCGAAGCCTTCGTGGAACGACAACCAGGGATTGATTATCGGGCATTCCAATTACCCGTCGCGATCGTGTTTGCAGTTACTGGAATATCACGTGCCAACATGCTGGTAACAGACATCCAAACCGGGTATCTAGATCGGATGTTGGTCACACCTATTCGTCGAGTATCGCTGCTGTTGGGTTTGATGGTGGCCGATATTGTTTTGGCGTCTGCTCTGGCAGCGGTAGTGCTTCTTTTGGGTTTCGCCGTCGGAGTCAGTTTCGGAACAGGAATCTCTGGCTTGGCGGTGTTTGTGCTTCTCGCCATGGCGTGGAGCCTCGCCTTCACGGGTTTCCCTTATACAGTCGCATTGCGGACCGGCAACCCGGCAGCGGTTAATTCAGCTTTTCTGATCTTTTTTCCGTTTGCGTTCTTGACACCGAGCATGTTGCCGCGAGATTTGATGAGCGGATGGTTGAAAACGGTCGCAGCGTGGAACCCAGTTACCTATCTGCTTGAGGGCATGCGGTCGGTTCTGTCGGAAGGATGGGATGCGACGATGCTTCTTAAAGCAATAGCCGCAATAGTCGGCTTGGGATTGGTGACGTTCACCATGGCTTTTCGTTCGTTAGCGCGTCGCGTCGCGACTGGCTAGTCGTCTACCAGCCTCGATCTACCCATTCTTGGAGTTGAGGAGCCTCGCTGCCGATTGTGGTGTCATCTCCATGACCGGGAAGAACAACAGTTTCGGAAGAAAACTTGGAAAACATTCGCTCGTCGATGCTTTTGATAATGGTGTCAAAATCACCACCCTCGAAGTCTGTAGCGCCGGGACCCCCGGGGAAAAGGGTGTCGCCAGAAAACAGCAATGGTGTGTCTTCAACATAGAAACTCATCGAGCCCGGGGTGTGCCCAGGGTTATGAATGGTGCGAATACGTAGACGGCCGACCTCGATTACCGAATCATCTTCCAAGATGAAGTCGTAGCTAGGCAGCATGGTTGCATCCTCAGCAGCGACTCCCACTTCATACCCGGCATCTCGAATTGCAGGGATTGCTTGGATATGGTCCCAGTGGCCGTGAGTTTCAACCACGGTTCTCACGCCAAGGTTTTGGCAAAGTTCTAGAAGCTGCTCATGTTCGTTTGCGGCATCGATGAGCAGAGCTTCGCCCGTCTCGGTGCACCTGACAGTGAACACATTGTTTTCATAAGGCCCGACGACAACCTTGTGTACTTCGACGCCAGTCCCTTTCCAGTGAAGAGTCATAACCCGAGTTTATGGCTTTGTGTTCTAAGCCATCGGGATTATTGGTTCCCGGTACTTATCAGTCGTCACGCAAGGAGCGCAAAAGGCCGATGACGAAAGGTTCGAGTTGAGCGCCGTTTGTCGCAACTTCTGGGAAAGCGACTCTGCTAGTTCGGTCACCGGAGTCGCTTGGTACCCGAAACGTCATGCCGTAGCGGTCCACTCCGACCATTTCAGCCTCTCTAGCACTCGGTATACCACCGCGTTCCTGAACAAAGATGAGGTTTGCATCGGCATGGTCGTCATTCATGTGTTCAATAGCACCGAGCGCATTTTCGCAAAAAGGATCTTCCTCTGCGCCGGAATAATCTTCAACAGTCATCCAACTCATGTGTCCGAAGCCACCAACGAAGCGGCAGCGTTCTACCGTGAGCTTCCAGTAATTAAAGTCTTCGTAGTTCATGTAATCGGCTGCGTAAGGATGCTTCGCTAAGTACTCGGCCTCCAAGCTTGCTGAAGCTGTGAGTAGCTGCATTTGTCCGATCAGTGTCAGTCTTGCGCTAACAAGAGGATCCCCTTCGACGGCATGAGATGTGTCCACCAGAAGGCTGGCTCGCTTGTCAAGGCGAGCATTTTTGGTGTGTTCCGCGAGATCTGAAATAAGAATGACTGGGTTTCCCTCACCGTCAACGATGTGTGAAACCAAACTGCCATAGGGATATCCCTCGCCGGCGAGCGTCGACAAAACAGCTGTCGTGCTCGATGCGATCAATGAACGAGATAGTTCCGCATCGCTGGGAAAGGAATGAATGTCACCCACGGGGGATATGTCGTGACCGTCACCGTGTTCAAGTTGTGGTGTGTCGGTCATTAGCTGAGTCCTATTGTGTAATGAGTGGTGGTAGTGATCGCTGAGGACGTTGGTCCCCATAACAGTGAAGCACTAATTTTGTCTTGAGTAGTAGTGACCTGTTGTGGGTGGGTCCGCCCCACGCCGTTGGAGGGTTTTGCCCGAGGCAGGCAAAGGAAGCGTTGGCGAGGAGGGGACTCCCCACCAGGCCGGACCCGACCCACAACCCGCCTCAGCACGAAGAGGCGAGGGACTCAAAGAGCCCGCAGGTACGTTGTGAAAGTGTTTAACATAAAATATTAAGCATGCCAAACACAAACGGGCATAAATATTCGTTATGGGCAAATATCTATGAAAGGCAACAAGATGTGGTCATTGAAGCATTGATTTCCTAGATTTTGTGAAGTTCGCATATTACGTGGACAAAGGTAAATGATTAAAATCAGTTCCTATCTTAAAGAAGTAAGACATTTAGGTTGATATAGGGTATTAGGAACACCTATCATCCGAGTGTTATTCCCCCTCTAATGTGTTTACGGAGATACCAAACATGAAACGTTCGTCCTTGCTCAAATTATTTGGACTGGTCTTTGCGTTCGCTTTAGTCGCCGCCTCTTGTGGCGATGACGGAGCATCTGTACGCGAGGTCGGTTCGGCCAGCTCATCCAGCGGTTCTGGTTCCGGCTCATCCAGCGGTTCTGGTTCCGGCTCATCCAGCGGTTCTGGTTCCGGCTCATCTAGTGCCTCTTCCTCTGGAAGCGCCTCCGCGTCTTCTAGCGCACCTGCGAAGGCGGACGCGGAAGTCACCGATGATGCGACAGCAGGAGAGGGTGGTTACGAGTACGCCTCAAATGTTGATAACCACCGCCTGCTAGTGCTTGACATGTGCGACATGAACGGGCTCCTCGGGGCCGACACCATCGACTTTGAGGCTGTTGCCGATATCTACAACAACGGCAAGAACGCCGAAAAGAGCGACGGATCCTTCAGGACTCTTGGAGGATTCGCCTCAGCAGAGGGCAAGAAGCATCCCCATGACACCTATTACGGCGCTCCAGGTTCTTTGGACGCGTTCATCACCTCAGCACTCGAAGGAACCGGGATGTTCGCAGGTGAATCTGATGCCGTAAGAAAACAGGGTGTCCAAAAAGGCATGCAAAACCAAGCCCTACTTGCATACGTAACCCATGAGGTGAATTCCGCTGTCGCGAAAGCCGGCGACGACAACTGGGCAGGTGCCGTGCACAACTGGGATGAGGGTTGGGCCTTCTACCACGGTGCACAAGGAAGCTGCGGGCCTTATGGCACTGCCAACAAGCGTGGCGGCAACTTCGGGACGATGGGCTCTGATGGTGAGACCGCCAAAGCCAATGAGGCGATTCTCAGCGCGATGATCGCTGGGCGTGATGCACTTCTCAGGGGCAACCTTGGGGGAGCTGAGGCTGCAGTGACTTTGGTGAAACGAGGTGTCGTTATTACATACTCTCAGGCGGTGATCCGTTACGCAGTTAAGGTCGAAGCTGACATTGCGGCTGGCGACATGGGTAAAGCCCGCATTCACCAAGCTGAGGGCTACGCCTTCTGGAGGGTTCTCGAGCCAGAACTCGGGGCAACCGGTATGTTTGCCCAGACGATCGAGACGTTGAACAGTGCCTATCATCTTGATAACGAACCAGGATCTGGCCCGTCTTCAGACGACATTCGTACCGCTCTCTATCCGGTATGGGGTCTCTTAGAGATAAGTCAAGACGAGATCGGAAGCCTGCAGTAGAAGTACTGCCGCGATCGGTGGGCTCGCCTAAGGGCGAGTAGGTCCAGCCGTCGTTCTCTTTGGGTGCAAATCCAATGGAGAACGACGGCTGATGCCGTTTTGGTTAGATATGTACTCGGGAGAAGTGATGCGCCCTTTGTTAGGAATATCGGAGAGCTACCCAAAGATATGCACATCAACTAATCAAGATGAGTAAGGTGTGCTTGATGCCAATCGTAGAGAACCCCGAAACACCAGGGCCTTCAGGTGAGGCTGCCCCAAGATGTGTCATCAACGAAGTTGTCGCGATTGATGAGCGAACGAGCGAAATTCGTTTTGGCGACAACCAATATCTTTTGGTACCAGTTCCGATAGACCGAACCGGCGCTAGCCAATGGCGCGCATCTATGAGACGCGTCGACAGCGTCGAACTTCAGTTTGGAATGCCCGGGGCGGTAGCGAAATTGAAGGGCGCGAACAGGGTCAGTAAAAGCTGCACGACGGTGCAACTCAGCACAGCGCTGGGTCTCGTGGATAGCGGTGTGCGAGGCCAAATTGTGATCAAAAGGGACGAGGACTCCTAATGGTCGTTTGTCACTGCCTTGCCATCAATGACCGCACTATCCGAGATCTTCTAGCTACGGGTGCTCTCAGTGTTGAAGAAATTGGGACGCGTTGTGGAGCAGGTACCGAATGCGGCGCATGCGTTGACCAAGTGCGCCAATTGGCAGGTCCGCGAAGCCTCACTATTCGACCAGCCGTCGCTCAGGCCGTCTAGATCGAATAAGGCGGCTGAGTGTCACTGACCGTTTGGTCAACGCGTATATGGTCGGCGGTGGACAATCTAGGAGACTACGAGCAATGCAAGGATCAGACTCGGTAATCGAATTTCTAAACGAAGCGCTCACGGCTGAATTGACCGCTATAAATCAATATTTCGCTCATGCCAAAATATGTGAAAATTGGGGTTGGAAAGGTCTTGCTAGTGCTTTCCGCGAGGAATCGATCGAAGAGATGCGGGACGCGGAGAAATTGATTGAACGGATTCTTCTGCTTGAGGGTCACCCAAACGTTCAACGACTAGGAAGTATTGCCATTGGCGAGTCTGTCGAGGAGCAACTCGCCTTGGACCGCCAACTCGAGATAGATGCGGTTGAGCGATACAGGCGCGGAGTCCAAATCTGCTTCGACGAGGCTGATCCCGGTAGTCGCGAACTCGTTGAGCATCTTCTAGTGGGGGAGGAGAATCACCTCGATTGGATTGAAACTCAGTTGTCCATGATCGACGACATCGGAATCGAGCGGTACCTCCAATCCTCCATTGGCGAAGAATAAGAAGCCACGGTTTAAGAATTAGCTGCCGGTTCCTGGGTTGAGGCGACTTCAAACCCGAGCCCCAAAGCAGCTGGAATCTGATGGCTATCAAAAGTCAGATACGTCAAAGGCTGAGGAAGTCGATCAGCTGCCGCCAGATGAAGGGCATCTACAGTGCCGAGTTGGAAAGTCGCACCAATCTCTACCGCCCGTGCCAAGCAACGCTGATCTAGTGGAACCACAGCGACACGGCCCCAGTCCTCTCGGAAGGCAGACCAAAGTTTTTGTTGCTCGGTAGGACCTGAAGCAACACGATGTAGCGCCAGTTGAACTTCAGTTCTAGCTAACACTGACGCGCACCAGACTGAGTCTGCCTGCAAATATTGGTTCACCAATTCGTGACCAGGTTCAGAGAGGTAGCGTTTCAAAAGGGCAGAAGTGTCCAGAGCAACGGTCATTACCGGCCTCTAATTTCACGCAGAGCACGTTCACTTGACAGTCCAGCAGGAAGATCGAAGATCACTTCAACTACTTGCTTATTGGAATTACTAGGTGCCTCGACTAGTCCAGACGCGATAAGCGCCTCGACAGAAGGTTTTTCATCGAGGTCACCGACCGGACCCATCTGAGCGACGACCTTCCCATCGACGGTCACAAAAATGGTGTGACCTGCTTCAGCTGCGCGGAGGTGGTGAGCGAGGTTGGCGCGAAGATCGCGAGTCCCGACATGGTTGACAGAGATCGAATCAGTCATCATTAACTCAAAGTTCAGAAATGTGTACATTAGCGTACACAACTGAATTGGCGTATTCGTGCGTGACGAGCTAAAACAAGAGCCCAACAACTTGTCGAAAAGGTAGTCACCGTGAACTTTGCATTCACAGAAGAACAAGAAGAGCTTCGTAGCTTCATCCGCTCCTTCATGGAGGAAAAATCTGCAGAAGCTACCGTGCGAGAGCTTATGGAGACTGACGACGGATACGACTCCGCTGTTTGGAGCCAAATGGCCGAACAACTCGGACTGCAAAGCATGATCATCCCCGAGGAGTACGGAGGCCAAGGATTCGGCTACGTGGAACTGGGTATAGCGCTCGAAGAAATGGGCCGAAGCCTTTTGTGCGCTCCGTTCTTCAGTACCGTTGTGCTCGCTGGCAACGCCATAATCCACTCAGGGAACGAAGACGCAAAGGCAGCGTTGCTGCCAGGCATTGCTGATGGGAGCACCATCGCAACCATGGCCCTGGCAGAAGCCAGTGGACGGTGGGATGCAGAAGGCGTAACTGTCGAAGCGAGTGGAACCGGTGAAGGAGCAACAATCACCGGTGAGAAGATGTTTGTCACCGACGGAGGAACCGCGAACTTGTTTGTGGTCGCAGCCCGAGCTGAGGGAGGAATCCACCTCTACACAGTGGATGGTGATGCCACCGGTCTCAGCCGCGAGAACCTCTCAACGATGGACCAAACGCGTAAGCAGGCCCGGATTACCTTCGACGGCACCCCAGCCAGTCACCTGTGTGACACCAACGATTTTTCCTACATCGCTCAAATCCTGGACCTCGCAGCGGTAGCGCTGGCGAATGAACAGGTAGGGGGCGCACAATTTGTTATGGATATGGCCGTCCAATATGCCAAAGACCGGGTCCAATTTGGTCGTCCCATTGGCTCGTTCCAAGCCATCAAGCACAAGTGTGCAGACATGCTGCTAGAGGTTGAATCAGCTAAGTCGGCTGCCTATTACGCTGCCTGGTGTGCATCAGAAATGAACGACGAACTGCCTTCAGTGGCATCTTTAGCCAAGGCATATTGTTCGGAGGCTTATTTCCACTGTGCCGCTGAGAATATTCAAATTCACGGCGGAATCGGTTTCACATGGGAACATCCTGCACACCTGTACTTCAAACGAGCCAAAAGTTCTGAACTCATGTTCGGTGACCCGGCTTACCACCGAGAGCTCCTAGCCCAACGAATCGGGCTTTAGAACTTCTGTTTCTCCGTGAGGGGAACTAGGACATCATGTTTGGACTTGTAGTAGCAGTCTCACTGGTAATTGGCTTCGTAGTTGCTGCTGCCGTCATTGGCCGTGAGACACGGCGGTTAAGTCAGCAACCGCGCCAACCCGTATGGCGGCTCGAAGAGGCGGCAGGCTTCGTAGCGGCCGAAATATCCTTTGAGGTCGCAGCAAAGACTGACCCAGAAACTTTGAGGCAACTGTTGAGACTCCATCTCAACGAACTCCAATTCAATTCTGAACCCGACGGTGACGAACAAATCACTGACAGTTCAACTGCAGTGCAAAATTTGTACCGGCAGGCGCGATCCAACGACATAGAAGTAACTCGACCGACCGTAGATGCAATTATGGATGCTCACTTGCAGTATCTGAAGCTGATTGGCGCTCTCGGTCCAACTCAAAGCCCGACCTGAGGCAAAATAGACCCTATGGAAGCACCCAAGGAACTAGAAGGCCGCAGATACGTGGGCGATAAGCGAATTCAAAAGGTCCACGATCTAGAAAGCTGCACCCATGAAAAGGCAGTGAAAGCGCTATGTGATGCCAAGGCATACGCGACCTTCGGGCCCGACGAACTGCGCGAAGCACGCAATCGCGGTTATAAACCAGCGACCTGCTGTTAGAAAAAGCGACTTCACTCTTGTCGGTCACGGTCACTGAAACCCGTATAGACGGAACACCCCACCTAGAAGCTTTTCTCGTTCACCCGGAACGACCCTTGACGCACGCACCGGCTCTCCTTCTTTGTCACGGCTTCCCATCAAAGCAACGACCTGGTGTGCCTAGTAGGTCGTATGAACAATTCGCCGAACGGGTCGCTGAAGAACAAGGCTGGGTTGTCTTAGCAGTGAGCCTTCGCGGGTGCGGCCAATCTGAAGGCCAATTTTCATTGGCCGGTTGGCTTGATGACGTGGCACGGTCAGTGCGACGACTCCGTGACGAAGGATCGCAGCGGATATGGCTCGTGGGCTCCACAACTGGTGGATCGCTCGCAATCATGGCTGCGGCCCAGGACCCTCAAATTCGTGGAGTTGCAGCGATGGCGCCCCGAGCTGACTTCGATGATTGGGCAGCTCACCCACGTCGCTTCTTGCAGCATTGTCGAGATGTGGGAGTCATCGACGATGATGACTACCCCGATTCGATGAACCGATGGTCAGACGAACTTCGGCAACATAGGGCGATCGACTCAATGAAGGCGATGGGTGAACGCCCTCTTCTCATCCTTCATGGCACCAACGATCGTCAAGTTCCATCCGATGATGCCCGACAGTTGGCGGATCTTCATCCTTCACCAGAACTCAGGCTTGTAAATGGGGCAGACCACAGGATCCGACACGACCCTAGAGCTCTTGCAGTTTTATTGGGTTGGCTCGAACGTCAAGCAGGAGAGCGACTCGATTAGTGCGAAGAATCTTTCTTCGCGATCAGCATGGTTCCGACTGTCCGAAGCGCCACTTCCTCGTCCTGGTTAATCATTTCAAAGGCGAGTTCAACAAACCCAATATGGGACTTTGACGCACTCTCTCGCATAGCCAATATCTCCACTTGCAAGGTCAGGACATCACCTACGCGCACAGGCGCGGGCCACGACAGTTCTGAAAGTCCGGCAGCACCTAATGAATGCTCACCCAAAAAACCCTCTGCAGTGAGCCGCATCATTAATGATCCGGTATGCCAACCCGAAGCGATCAATCCGCCGTACATAGTTTGAGCAGCGGCTTCTGCATCAACGTGAAAACGCTGCGGGTCGAACTGAGTTGCGAAGGCGAGCATCTCTTCTTCGACCATCTCAACGCTGCCCAAGATAAATGATTCACCGATCGAAAAATCCTCGTAACAGCGGTCTTTCACAGGAATGGTTGACGTCACTTTGCTTTCCTCGCTTGTGCTCTTTGTGTTCGTAATTTCGATAAGGCTTCGGGTGAATCAAGGTCAGCAACCGAATGAAAACCAGCGTCAGCGTAGTGACCAGCAACGTCCTTCCAACCGTGAGGAGTTATCCCGAATCTTTTAGCGAGCAGTGCCACAAAGATCTGCACCTTCTTCTCGCCGAAACCAGGAAGTGCCAATAATCTCTGACGTAGCTCTGAGGCATCAGAGATGTTTGCCCAGACCTCATCCGGATTGCCGTCGTAATGCTCAACTAGGTAGTGACAGAGGGCATGGGTTCTTTCAGCCATCAACTTAGGAAACCGATGCAACGCAGGCTTTTCAGAAAAATATTGGACTAAGGCCTCAGTAGAGAACTTCGCCAAAGCTGCTGCCTCTAATTCGAAACCAAGGCGTTGCTGCAGCCGATACGGCGCAACAAAGGCGCGTTCGATAGGAAACTGTTGATCCAGCAACATCCCAATCAACAAAGCCACGAAGTTGCTGTTTAACAAGTCATCAGCTTCATGATCCCCCGTGAAGCGCAAAGAACTAGACATTTTTCCCACTTGCGGAAACCACAGTCAGTCCCCGACAATCGTGAGAAAGAACCCGACAAGTCACGTGATGAGACACTCCATCGCAGTGAATCTATCCTTGCCCGTAGAGGGCGTGTGCATGGGAAGTGCGTGTTTTGGTGACATCTGTGATGTATGAAGTACAGCAATGACCACCGATGTATTTACTGATGGCGCGTGCTTGGGTAACCCAGGACCGGGCGGATGGGCATTCGTTGTTGACCAGGGGCCATGGTCGTCGGGATTCGAATCTCACACCACGAACCAACGCATGGAATTGACCGCGGCCAGTGCAGCAGTCCAAGTGCTAGAGGGCCCGTTGCGAGTTCACAGTGATTCCACCTACGTAGTCAATTGTTTTCGTCAGGAGTGGTGGAAGGGATGGCTAAAACGTGGGTGGAAAAATTCGAAAAAAGAGCCCGTTGCCAACCGCGATTTGTGGGAACCCTTCATCGAACTGGTCAACGCTCGAGGCGATGTGGAGTTCGAATGGGTTAAAGGACATGCAGGTCACCGGCTTAACGAAGCAGCAGACCAGCTCGCTGCAACCGCCGCCGCTGAACAAGCAAGCAGAACAGGCGGCATATATACCGACGCGATCGTCAGAGGACTTGACGCGGACAACGTCGATGCAACGACGAAAGAGGACAGCGACGCAGCCCACAGCATTGCTGTATTCGGCCATCGCCCAACCGAGCTAGGCGGCTACGGAGAAAACAGCACAACCTTGGCAGTGCGTCGTCGTCTCATCGAAGTATTAAGAGCAAAGCTCGAAATGCACTCCGATATACAGGTTTTGACCGGGCTTGGGCTGGGCGCAGAAATGCTGGCTGCTGAAGCGGCATCAGCCACAGCCATTCCATATGCGGTAGTGCTCGCTTTCGACGGTGTGGAACTCAGATGGCCTGACGCGACCCAAAAACGATTCCACGAACTCCTAGCTGGAGCACGCGCCGTAACCACAGCTAACACCGCAACCCCGAAAACTAGTGCCGAATTCGGCAAAGCAATGGGACGACGCGACGACGCTATTCTTCGACGTGCTACCGAAGCCGTATTAGTTCGGAACGCCGATGACCGAACTTTGGGGGAACTGCAAAAAAAGTTGGAACGACAATTCGAGGAAGATGTCTGGGTCATCGAACCAGAATAAAATTAGCCGGATTGGCGGGTTACCTGCCCTCTAACTAGAGATACGTCATGCGCAGTGACCACGCAAAGAACCCTCCGATCCTCCTTCCAAGAACGTTCGCTCGGAGCGTAACCAGTGATAGCCATATGAACCGGATCAAAGACATGTCCCGTCGCGTTACGAAATCGGTCAAGACAGCCACTTTTCGTGACTTGTGCTACCGCGGCAGCACCCGGCCACTCGGTGTCAGCAAGATCAAAAACAGCGAAGACCTCGGCCTGATGGTCCTCATCACAAGGAACAGCATCAACTTCTTCGATTTCATCTGCCCCAACCAGAAAACAATCACCAGGAAGCAGGCGAAGAACACCGACTCTTCCAGCGACCGCTATATCTCCGGACGGACTTCGTACTGAACTATCCCGCAGAGATAATTTGTCGGGTTCGCCACAACCGGATCCGACAAAAACAGTGACTAAACAGCAAAGCAAGAATCTCACTCGGTTGTTAACTCAACTAAACCAGCGAGTCGCAGCAGCGTTCGTTCCATATTTTTGTTGTGCCGACGTGGATAACCCACAACCTCAATCAGAAGAGGTAGACGTGACATTGACCAATCAAAAGTCTCCGTCACCAGTGTCTGTTCACCCGCCTCTGCGAGTTCATATCTCCAAATATGGCCACCTAAATGCCCCCAGGCGATCAACCGGTTCTCCTGAAACTCCAAAACTCGACTTTTGATGCGGTAGGGAATACCAAAGCGCATCTTCATAGCGAAAGTACTCCCAAGAGATAAGCGAGATTGTTGACCAATGTGGCCCTGAACAGTTCCCGAACCGTCAATCGCAGCATGCTGCGAAGGATCAGCTAACACATCGAAAATAACCGACGCAGGAGCTGACATAAGTCGTTCGCGGCTAGTTACGCGGGGAGACATATTCAAAACCTAGCTGCCCCTCATAGCGCGCAACTGTCAACCTGATCTGAATAACTCGTCAGGTAGTGCCCCGCGTCCTCGGGTAACTCGCCCGTCAAGATCGAAGAAAATCCAAGCGGGCTGGGAAGAGATACCGAAGTAATTCCAAAGAGCCTCATCGGCATCTTCGAGATGAGGCAAGTGACTTAGGCCATGACGCTCGATGAACGCGCTATAGCCCTGGGTGTCGTCTCGACCGGGTAGTCCGATGATCGCGACCTGACTCTGGCTACTCAATGCGGCGACCGCCGCTGCTTCAGCATTACAAGCACCTCACCACGGGGCCCAGAACCATAAGAGCACTTCACGCCCAGCCAAAGATGCGGGAACGAATGCATCTCCCGAAATAGTTGAACGTTCCAGAACCGTCAAAGCAACGGGTACTCCGGCACTGACCTTCTCAACCAGCTTCGAAGTCCCTGTATTTGTGTTACTGGAGTGAGTGACAGTCGTAGCCGCCGACTGACTCAGTGCGTCGGGTTGACTTGCGGTTGAACATGAAGCTGACAGAACCAAAACGGTCGCTACAACGATGTTAGAAAAATGGCGCCTCACTCAACGAAGGCTATGCGTCAGAACTCCGCAGACCGCTAGATTCAGTGCAAGTGAGTACAAGAGCCTTGATCATTACAGCGTTAGCAACCGGACTGGTCATACTTGTGGCCTTCGCGGTGCAAGTACTCATCGCTGCCTAGAGGTAATCGAAGTTAAGTTTCGTCACCTCGCCAGGCACGAACCATCATGGGGTTACGATTATCGGCACAATGACTTCCAACCACTTTGATCTAGTCATAATTGGAGGAGGGCCCTCGGGGTACGCAGCAGCCCTAACGGCGGCAGCCGCTGACCGCAGCGTTGCTCTCATAGAACGAGACCACCTTGGCGGCACATGCCTGCACCGCGGATGTATCCCCGCCAAAGAACTCCTCGAAACCGCTTCAGTTCACCGGACGGTGTCTCAAGCCGGTGAATTTGGGATCATCACAACGGCACCAACAGTTGACTTTTCGGCTGCTCAAGATCGCAAACAAGCAGTAGTTGACCGACTCTTCAAAGGCGTGACGAATCTGGTCGGAAGCAAAGATATCGATCTCTTCGCAGGAACCGGGAGAATAGGAAACGACCGAAAGGTCACAGTGCAACTCGAAGATGGTACTGAACAAGTGCTGAGCGGAGACTTCATTGTTCTAGCTGCTGGTTCTCAGGCCAAGAACCTTCCCGACTTCGAAATTGATGGCACCACCATTTTGTCCTCCGACGAAGTCCTGAAGATGGCGACGCTTCCGACAAGCGCAGCGATTATCGGAGGAGGAGCAATTGGATGCGAATTTGCTTCCATGTTGGCGGACTTAGGAACTGAAATAACCATCCTCGAAACAGAAGGAAGACTCATTCCCGGAGCTGATGCTGATATAGCCAAAGCATTAGAAAGATCGTTCAAGAAACGGGGAATCAAATCGCGAACAGGAGTCATGGCCCACGGACATACGCCTCAACCTGGAGGCACTGTCGTTCACCTAAATGATGGAACCGAAATTGAAGTCGAAAAAGTCATTGTCTCCGTGGGAAGGCGCCCCTACACCGACCATCTCGAATTATCGAAAACATCAATAGAGCTTGACGAAGACGGATTCGTAAAAGTGGACGAATTCTGTCGAACGAACGTCGACGGGGTGTACGCAGTAGGAGACTTAATAGCCACACCCCAACTAGCTCACGTCGGATTTGCTGAAGCGATGCTCGTTGTCAGCGACATTGTCGGAGAGCAACGCTCGCCGATCAATTACTCAAGAGTCCCATGGGCCATTTATTGTCACCCTGAAGTCGCCTACGCCGGATTAACGGAACAAGAAGCTGAGGAAGCGGGCTATGAAGTAGCCATATCGCAACACCGATTCGTTGGAAATGCGCGAGCATTAATTCATAACGAAACAGAAGGCATGGTCAAACTTGTCGCGGAACGCAGATCAGACGGAACTGCTGGGAAACTCTTAGGTGTTCACCTCATCGGCTCATGGGCAACCGAACAACTCAGCCAAGGCTATTTGGCCATTAATTGGGGTATTGATATCGATCAGATTGCGGAGTTCATTCAACCCCACCCCACACTTTCAGAGCTCTTTGGCGAAGCTGTCTTAGAGTTAGCTGGTCGAACACTCCACGGCTGAAGAGGTGCCTCTAATGAATCATGCGATCTCAGAACAAGGCCCCCTCAACTAAATGTTTCGAGTCCGCTGGCTTGGTCAAGTCGAGTACCGAGAGTCGCTTGATCTACAACGACGACTTTTTCATTCCAGCAGCGACGACCACCTGCTTCTGCTTGAACACCCACACGTGTTCACCGGTGGCCCCAACACGGACCTATCGAACCTTCTCGTAGAGCCCTCCAAAGTTGGAGCAACCTATGAACAAACCGACCGAGGAGGCGACATCACCTACCACGGACCGGGACAACTCACCGGGTACCCCATACTGTCGCTATCGGGCCGACGCGGCGGGGGTATTGCAGAGACGAAAACATATATCCACCAGTTAGAACAAGTTTTGATAGATGCACTTAGTGAATTGGGTCTCGATAATTGTCGCCGTCTTGAAAGACACCCAGGCGTTTGGGTGCATCCCGCAAACGAAAGCCCCCGAAAAATAGCTGCCGTCGGAGTCCGACTTAGTCGAGGCCGAACCATGCACGGCTTTGCCCTAAATGTGGCAACAGATCTTTCCTGGTTTGATTACATCATTCCTTGCGGGATCAAGGACTTTGCGGTTACGAGTCTCGCAAATGAAGGAATCAACGCCTCAATGGACAGAGTGGTGCACGAAGTCTCAAAAAAGGCAATCGAAAACTGGGCAACTAGCGGCTCTGAATTCGCTGCAGCGGCTTTCCCACAACACGAAAAAGATCTGGACGCGTTCAAACGCAGCCCCACAGGTACAAGTGCACCTAACGACGAAGTGAAAGTTCTTTTGCGAGAACGGAAGACGACCGACCGAAGACAACGCCGCCTCCAGGAAGTAGGTGTGTCTGATGGGCTTCCAATAACCAACAGAAAACCCTCATGGATGAAGGCCCGCATTGATCTCAACGACGGCTACCAACGAGTTCGCTCAACCTTGCGTGGTCTCGATCTAACCACCGTCTGCGAAGAAGCCGGCTGCCCAAATATCTACGAATGCTGGGGAAAAGACACCGCGACCTTCATGATCAACGGGAACCGATGCACACGTGCTTGCGGTTTCTGTCTCGTAGACACCCGACACCCGATAGCACTCGACCAAGAAGAACCTCGACGTGTCGCAAAGGCAGTCACCGCCATGTGTCTCGGCCACGTTGTGATCACAGCAGTTGCTCGCGATGACCTGACAGACGGAGGCGTCGGTGGATTCATCAACACAGTCAAAGCAATTCGAGTCGCCACCCCGTCCACCACCATAGAGACATTGATCCCCGATTTCGGAGGAAACAAAGAAGCATTGCAATCGTTAGTGGATGAGCGCCCAGATGTCATTAACCACAATCTAGAAACTGTCGCTCGACTGCAACGAGCTGTGCGGCCAAGTGCCGGTTACGCAAGAAGCTTGGCTCTCCTAGCCCGAGTAAAAAGCGAAGGTGTCGCCACTAAATCAGGGCTGATAACAGGACTAGGGGAGTCCGATAAAGAACTGCTCGCTGCGCTCGCTGATCTAGCCGCAGTTGGCGTTGACATCGTGACGATCGGCCAATACCTGAGACCGACCCCTGACCATCTACCGGTGCAGCGCTGGGTGGCCCCTGAAACGTTTGAAATGCTCGCCGACCGTGGGCGGGAGCTCGGAATTGGACACATAGAAGCGGGACCGCTGACACGATCTAGCTACAACGCATCCGACAGCATTCAATCACTGGTAGCGACTCAGTAACATTCAGGCCACGGTGAGTACACTTCCAACGATGGCAGCAGGTCCACAGCTTGACGCCGCAACAGTATTGCTGCAGTGGGCGACTGGCGGGCTCCTGTTTTGCTGGGTTACCACGCGACGCGGTGAATTAGGCGTCGGCTACGGATGGCTCCTCAGAGCAAGCTACGCAGCCGTAGCAGTCCTTGCAGCACTAGCAGGCTATGGATGGGCATCAGAACCACTACGCGATGCAGCGTCAGTCGGCGTAGCTACAGCCGCCGCGGGCGCCCTGCTGTTATCGATTATTCGTCGAGATAGTCACCCAACCCCACAACCCAGCCAAACTAAAGAAACCGCCCCAAGTTTCGACCCCCGATGGGACCTCCTAGCGCCAGCCATCGGAACGATCGGCCTAGTCGCAGCGGGCATAGGAGGTGGAGGTAACGAACTTCTGCAGACAGCACGAATACTGGTCGGGGCAGCGTTCTTAGGTTGCGTAACAGACGCCATGCTTCTCGGACACTGGTATCTGATCCAACCGGGACTGCGAAGAGAACCCCTCCTGGAACAAGTTTCTTGGCTCGGCAGACTTTGGCCTCTAGAAGTTGGCCTCCTGATTGTGCCGACAGGCATGATCTCGGTTCTAACAGGTGCAATAGACGACAGCTACGGAGGGATGCTCGGATGGTTCTGGAGCGCCTGCGCCCTCACAACCGGGGCCCTGGTAATAGTTACCCGCGCAGCGTTACGCGAACGTCAATACGCAGCCGTCATGGCCGCCACCGGACTCCTCTACCTGGCGATCCTGACAGCTTTCGGAACTGACGTGGTAGCGCGACTAGTACTCGAAACCTAGAAACCACTAACAGCCCCGATAACTAACGACCCTTCCATTCAGGTGACCGCTTTTCTCGAAAAGCGTCGACGCCTTCTTGAGCATCCTCTGTAATTCCGACAATTCTTCGAATGCTTTCACCCATACGAACTGCCTCAGCCCAACCCATCCGCTGTGACCGAGTAGCAACTTCCTTCACGGCACGAACCGCGAGCGGAGCGCCCTGACACAGCCGTTCAGCCAGAACATATGCCTCATCCATCAAATCCTCGTGCGGAATGACCCGCCACGCCAGCCCGATCTCAGCCGCGTGCTCGGCATCAATATTGTCGCCCGTCAACAAGATTTCCATAGCGTCCGCCCAAGCCAGCTTCGACGGTATTCGCATTGAACCCACGATGGTCGGCACGCCCACCTTCACCTCCGGCATACCAAACACCGCGCGATCTGAAGCCAACAAAAAGTCGGTTGCTATAGCTCCAGTCAAGCCGTAGCCAATGCAGGCCCCGTTGACAGCAGCGATGGTGGGTTTCCATAACTCCAAACCACTCTCAAAACTGTTGATCGTCGGAATTTCGAAATAACTGCCCGACCAGGAACCCGCGGAGTTTCCTTGACCAGGACGCAAATCAGCACCCGCACAAAAAGCGCGGCCAGCGCCAGTTAAAACCGCAACCCAGGCTTCGGGATCGTTGTAGAACTCCAACCACGCGGCGTTTAAACACTCCCGCATAGCCCCGTTAATCGCATTAAGAGATTCAGGACGGTTGTACGTAATCGTCGCGATATGTCCTTGGAGTTCGTATGTTGCTTCTTCGCTCATCATCCCTGACCTAACTTCAAGATTAATAAAATTGGTAACGAACAATTACCCGCCATGTGTCTAGTCCATTCGTCCACCACAATGGGGAAGTGAGACTCGTCATTCAAATTCCCTGTTTCAACGAAGCAGAGACACTTCCAGCCACACTGGAAGATCTACCGCGACGCGTCACTGGGTTTGACGAGGTCATTTGGTTAGTTATCGATGATGGCTCCAGTGACAAAACCGCAGAAGTTGCCAAAGCCCACGGAGTAGACGCCGTCGTCAAGTTGACCCAAAACAAAGGGCTGGCAGTAGCGTTTCAAGTTGGACTCGACGCGGCCTTGCAGTTGGGAGCTGACGTCATCGTCAACACAGACGCAGACAACCAATACTCAGCAGCAAACATTCCAGACCTCGTTGAACCAATAACCCAAGGCCATGCTGACCTAGTAGTCGGAACACGAGACATAGCCAACCACGAAGAATTTTCAGTCCTAAAGAAATATCTACAAAAAATCGGCTCATGGGTGGTTCGACAAGCCTCAGCGACTGAAGTCTCCGATGTCACATCGGGATTTCGCGCCTACAGCAAAGAAGCTGCTCTGCAAGTCAACGTCGTGTCCCAATTCACCTACACCCTTGAAACACTCATTCAAGCTGGTCGATCAGACCTAGCTGTCGTTGACGTACCTATTAGCGTGAACCCAACAACTCGCCCTTCACGTCTGTTTCGTTCAAAACGTCAGTATGTTCGAAGGTCAGCAGCAACAATCTCCCGGGTATATGCCATGCACCAACCTCTACGAGTCTTCAATATCCCCGCAGCGGTCTTCGCGATAGCAGGCCTGATCCTTTTCGGTCGTTTCGGATGGTTTTACTTGACCGCCGGAGGAGAAGGACACATCCAGTCGCTGATAGTCGGAGCTGTT
>MDSV01137277.1_pt1 | contig 18708 bp, 18 predicted proteins | sample 810851 | NCBI WGS metagenome assembly MDSV01 (sample SAMN05326640, study PRJNA326480) | marine metagenome | isolation source: seawater | place: Atlantic Ocean: North East | collected 2012 | reverse complement strand
CATCTTCTAAATTTATTGTAATTTGACCACTAACTTGACTTCTAAAGCCCATTTTTTGATAAGATTCATCAAAAGATATGCCTGACTTTGTATCATGTAATGACTTTGTCACTTCACCTTTATTATTACCAAGAGGTGATACTATGCCAATTCCAGTAATAACAACTCTTTTCATTATTTTATTAAACCAACCTTTAAGTTTTCAGCCTGATATATTTTTTTACCATCAACCTTTACAATTGCATCTCCCACTCCAACAATTACACTTCGTTTGATAACTTTTTTCATGTCAATATGATACTCAACAAGTTTGGAATCTTTTAAAATCTCTCCTCCAAATTTTACAACCCCTGAACCCAATGCCCTTCCTCTTCCTAGTTCTCCAATCCAACCTAAATAAAATCCTACTAGTTGCCACAATGCATCTAACCCAAGACACCCAGGCATAACTGGATCCATTTCAAAGTGACAGTCAAAAAACCAAAGTGAAGGATTTATATCAAATTCTGCAATAACTTCACCTTTGTCAAACTTTCCTCCGTGATCAGTAATTTTTGTAATCCTATCAAACATGAGCATTGGTGGGAGAGGTAAACGAGCATTTCCAACTCCAAACATTGTTCCATGAGCACATTCTAGCAACTCTTCTTTTGTAAAGCTTGATTTTGATTTCATCCGTCAATTTTATCCTATTGTTTTTAATGAATTTTAATCAGATTAGAGTATTATAAATGTAAAATATATTAATTTTTACTAAATATCTAAATAATGGAAAATATTAAGGAAATTTTAAGATCAAAATCACTTAAAATTACTAAACAAAGGTTGCTTGTAGCAAATTATCTTCTCGATGGTCATAATAAACATATAACAGCTGAAGATTTATTTAAAAAACTAAATAAATCAAAGCTAAAGATATCACTAGCAACTGTTTATAATACCTTACATGAATTTTATAAAAGTAAATTGATAAACAAATTAGTGATTAATTCAGAAAAAATTTATTTTGATACAAATATGTCAGATCATCATCATTTCTATAATAGAGAAGATGGAATGCTTATTGATGTTAGTAACAATTTAAAAATCAATGGACTCCCTAATCCTCCCAAAGGGAAGAAAATTGAAAAGATTGAAGTCTTGGTTCATCTTAAAAAATAAACTGTTTCTTATCTATTTAGAGTGGTGATTAATTCAACCTGTAGATCCAAATCCATCTGTACCTCTTTTTGTTACATCTAAGTCATCTACTTCTTTAAATGTAATTCTAGAAATATTTGAAAAAATCATTTGAGCAATTCTATCTTTTGGATGAACTATAAATTCTTTGTTACTTAAATTTATTAATACAACTCTAATTTCTCCCCTGTAGTCGCTATCTATTGTTCCTGGAGTATTTAAAATTGTTATTCCATGTTTGAATGCAAGCCCTGAACGAGGTCTAATCTGAGCCTCCAATCCTGTAGGCATAGAGATTGATACTCCACATGGGATTATTTCTTTATTCCAAGGTAAAATTTTTACTGATTTTTCAATTGATGCGCTCAAATCTACACCCGCAGCCCCATCTGATTGATAGGCAGGAGTCTCAAAATCTTTTAGATTAGATAATTTTTTTATCAAAACTGTGGATGATTTTATATTAGACACTTAAATAAGAATATTAAGCAAAGTAATCTACGATTTTATTCGAAAGTTTTTTTGCAACATCACTTTTAGACATGTTGTCCCACTCACTTTTTTCATCAATAGATATAAAATGAACTTTATTTTTATCTTTTCCTATAACCTCTCCATTTGAGATATCATTCGCTAAAATCCAATCACATCCCTTTTCTTTTAGCTTTAATTCAGCATTTGCGATTAAATTTTCAGTTTCAGCAGCAAAACCAATAACAAGCTTAGGTCTTTTGCTATTACGTTTACTAATTCTTGATAATATGTCAGGGTTTTCCTCAAGCTCAATTGAAATCTTTGCTCCAGATTTTTTTATTTTTTTTGGATTGGTATTTGAAATTTTATAATCCCCCACAGCAGCTGCACAAACTGCAATATCTGTGGGTAATAATGATTCACAAGCATCAGACATTTCAGTAGCAGATTTTACTTTTACTATTGTAGGACCAACTGGACTTTCAATAGATGTTGGACCACTAATCAAAGTTGTTTTTGCACCAAGATCAAAAAGTGCCTTCGCAATTGCATGACCTTGTTTTCCAGAAGATTCATTTGAAATATATCTTACAGGGTCTATCATTTCACGGGTTGGTCCTGAAGTTATAAGTGCTGAATATTTTTTAAGAGGGGTGAAGTTAATCTTATCTAAATAATCAATAGTATATTTAATAATTTTACTGGGCTCACTCATTCGACCTTCTCCATACTCACCGCATGCCATAGATCCATTATCTGGTCCAATTAGATTGATTCCATCCATTTTTAAAGTATTAATATTTCTTTGTGTTGCATTATTTAGCCACATACGAACATTCATTGATGGTGCTAATAATACAGGTTTGTTCGTAGCCATTAAAATTGTTGATGCCAAATCATCACTTATGCCATAAGCGATTTTTGAAATTATGTTTGCTGTTGCTGGTGCAACTAGTATTAAATCAGCAGATCTTGATAATTGAATATGTCCCATTTTGTGTTCGTCATTTAGATTAAATAGATCAGTGTAAACTTTATTACCTGACAAACTTTCTAAAGAAAGAGGAGTTACAAATTCTGAACCTGATTTAGTTAGAACACAAGTTACATCAATTTCTTTTTCTTTTAATCCTCTAATTACTTCGAGAGATTTGTAGGCAGCGATACCGCCAGTAATAATTAATAATATCTTTTTATTAGGTTCCATCTTAATTAAACTATCTTATTCTCAAATAAAACCATTTCTATAAATTAAAAGAATAATTATATCAACAGAATTAATCCTAAAAAAACCAGTAAAACTGTACCTGATCCTATAAAATATATTTTAGAATTGTTTGAGGTTTTATTGTTTTCTTCTTTACTTATAATCATATCAAATGCAGCATCAGCTCTGTTGATAAAGTCTGGTAAATCAGGAATTTTTCTGGCAATAGATTGTAGTGATTCCTGTGTTTGCTTTAGTCTATTCATCACCCCAAGCTCATCTTTAAGCCATTTTTCTATTTCAGGCTTGGATACAGCCCAAAAGTCTATTTCTGGGTCTAACTTTCTTGCAACTCCCTCAACGGTTATCATCGTTTTTTGTAAGAGTAGTAATTGTGGCTGTAAAGACATATTAAATTGTTTTGTAATTTCAAACAATTGAATTAATAGATTTCCCATCGAAATATTTTTTGCTTTTTGGTTAATAATTGGTTCGCCAATTGATCTTAAAGCCTGAGAAAAGTCTTCTATTGATTGACTTTTATCTATTAATCCAGCTTCTTGATGAATTTTTGCAATTTGGAGATAATCTTGAGATATAAATCCATAAATAATTTCAGCTAAGTAAGTTCTATTTTTTTTGTCTAGTCTTCCCATTATTCCAAAGTCGACTGCATTAAGATTTCCCTCATTGCTAATAAATAAATTCCCTTGGTGCAAGTCTGCATGAAAATATCCATCTCTGATAGATTGCCTCAGGAAATTTTTGATTAAATTACTTGCAGCATTTTCAGTATCAATGTTTTTTTCTTTAAGTAATTCAACCTTATCTGCAGGTATACCCTCAATTCTTTCTATTGTTAAAACCTTCTTGGTTACTTGATCCCAATATACTTTTGGGACATAAAAAGATAGATCAGCTTTTGTATTTTCGGAGAGCTCAGAAGCAGCAGCGGCTTCGTACCTGAAATCTAGTTCAAATTTGATAACATCTTTTGCCTTTTTAATGATTGAATTAGGTTTTAATCTTCTAAAGTCCTCAAAAAGCTCCATAAAACTGGACAGCCAATTTAATCTTTCCATTTCACTATTAATTATTTCAATAATATTTGGTCTCAAGACTTTAACTGCTACAGGAGTAATCTTCTCATTAATATAAATATTAGCAAAGTGTACTTGTGCTATTGAAGCAGCAGCAATTGGTTCACTAAAGTTTTCAAAAATTTCATCTATATCTTTTCCAAATTCTTTTTGGATGATTGCAATAGCTTCTGATTTTGGAAAAGGAGGCAAATTATCTCTTAACAATGACATATCTTCAGCAATTTCATTTCCAATTATATCAGGACGAGTTGAAATAAGCTGACCTAGTTTAATAAATGAAGGGCCTAGTTCATTAAGAGCTTTCGCGATTCTTGTTCCATCAGATGATGATGATAATTTCTTTTGTTTAATAACACCAAAAGATATTAATTCTGTAAATATAATAAACAATACCTTAAATTTAACAGAATTAATAATGAGTTTTAAAATATCATATTTTTTAAATATTCTGATTATCTTTATCAAAAAAATTAAATTATTAATCATTAACTTTCTTTCCAACCAGAATGAATAGCAACTATTCCGTTAAATATATTTCTAAACTCAACACTTGAGAAATTACTTTCCTCTATCATTTTTTTAAATTTTTCTTGTTCAGGAAAATTTTCAATAGTTTTGGTTAAATACTCATAAGGTTTTTCATCGCCAACAATGATCTTTCCAAAAATTGGAATTACTTTTGAGTAAAAACCATATAATTTTGATAGTTCCTTATTTTGAACTTTGGAGAACTCTAAGCAAATAAATCTTCCTCCTGATTTTAAGACCCTATGAGCCTCATCAAGAGATTTTTTAATATCATTGAAATTTCTCACCCCAAATGAAACAAGATAGGCGTCAAAAGATTCATCTTCAAAAGGAAGACTTTCAGCTGAAGCAGTTACCCATTTTATAGCTTTCGCAAATTCATTATTCTTTTTTCCATGTTGTATCATTGCATCGTTTGGATCGCATACCACTGCTTCTCCTTGACCATATACTCTTTTTAAAAACCTCTGAGATATATCTCCTGTCCCTCCAGCAACATCAACTACCTTCATCCCTCTAAATGGTTCTAACCAATCAATCATACATTCTTTCCAATAACGATGAGTACCAGCTGACATTATATCGTTCATAAGATCATATCTATTTGCGACTTTATTAAATACTTCTTGAGCTTTCATATTTTATTTATGTTATCTAGAATATTAGTTATCTTAAAGAATAAGAAAAATAAACATTTATTAAATGCCAGAATTACCTGAAGTTCAGACTGTTATTGAGGGCTTGAGACCAAAAATAGTTGGTAAACAGATAATAGATTTTGAAAAATATACTCCTAAATTAAGGTACCTTATTGATAAATCTATAAGAAAAAAAATCATAAGTAAATTTGTTAAATCAATTTATAGGAGAGCAAAATATATAATTTTTAATTTAGAAGATAATCAATCAATTGTAATTCATTTAGGTATGTCAGGAAGAATAGTAGTTTCAAAGTCTAGAGATAAATTATCATTTAAGCATATACACTTTACTATTAAATTTTCTAATGAAATTAGTTTAATATACATAGATCCAAGGAGATTTGGATTAATAAAAGTTCTTCCTTCCGATTATTTATCTCAGTCCTCAATTTTTAGTCATCTTGGTGTTGAACCATTAGATAAAGAATTTAGTGGTAAGTATTTAAAAAAAATTTGTGAAAATAAAAAAACATCTATCAAGTCAACTATAATGAATCAAAAATATGTTGTTGGAGTCGGAAATATATATGCTTCAGAGTCTCTTTTTCTGGCAAAAATCAATCCCTTAAAAAAGAGCAGCTCACTTACAATTGTAGAATGTAAATTTATTGTTAAATTTATTAAGAAAGTATTACTCAAATCTATCAAATTAGGAGGTTCGAGCATCAATGACTATACTATGATTAGTGGTAAATTAGGTAATTATCAAAATAAATTGGAAGTCTATGGAAGGGAAGGCTCAATTTGTAGAAAAAGAACTTGTCAGTCTAAGATATTAAGAATAGTAATAGCTCAAAGATCGACATTCTACTGTCCAGTATGTCAAAAGTAACTAAAAAACGAATTTAAGAGAATTATATGGCAAATACAAAGTCAGCCAAGGCAAAGGTTAGAGAAATTAGAAACAAAACAGATTTCAATAAATCTGTTAAGAATAGATATCGTACCTTTATTAAAAAAACTGAACTAAATATAGTTGCTGGAAAGAAAGATGAAGCAAAAATTGCATTGAGAAAAGCTGAATCAGAAATTATGTCTGCTTCTTCTAAGAAAATTCTTCATAAAAAAACTGCTTCAAGAAAAGTATCTCGATTATCTCACAGGATTAAATCAATTAAGTAGATTCATTAAATCATTTCCATAAGTTAAGAGTGTTATTGCAAGTTATTTGAAAAGATAATCTCTTAAATTCATTATAAATTATATATGTACTTTGATCTAATTTCTTGTTGCGAAGTTGGATATTAATAGTAAATTTATTTTAATTAAAAAATATTCTTTTTTAATTATTCTTAAAAATATTTTGATTACTAATTTTGATCTAAATTTTAGTAAGGAGTTTTTTTGTTAAATTATACTGTAACAAAAAGTTCAAAAATTCATTATATTTTTTTGTTTTTTTATATATCATTTTAATGAATTTATTCAGGGGTTTTATTTTTCATGTCACAGGATCTTAATCAAAAGCATAGTCACATATTGAACTTAAAGGATCAGTGGAGTAATGTTCTAAAAAAACTTAACAATGAATATGGAAATGAAATTTTTAATAGTTGGATAAAGAATATAAAAATTCAATCACAAGAAGATGAATTAGTGCTTTTTAGTGTTCCTACAAGATTCATTAGAGATTGGATTACATCACACTATCTAGATAAAATTATATTTTTTTTAAACGAAGAAAATCCTGAAATTAAAAGAGTTAAAATTAATATTGATAATAGTTTATCTTCTAATACTCATCAAATAGAAAATAATTTTGAATCAATTAAACCATACTCATTAAATACCAATAATAATGATGATTGGCCTTTAGATGAAAGATTTACTTTCGAAAAGTTTATTGTAGGACCATCTAATGAACTTGCATTTGCATCTGCAAAAAGATTATCCTTATCAGAAAAATTCGAATTTAATCCTTTGTATTTATATGGTGGGGTTGGTCTAGGTAAGACACACCTCTTACATTCGATAGCATGGAAGATAAAAGAAAATAATCCAGATAGTAAAGTTTTATACTTGTCAGCAGAAAGATTTATGTTCCAATTTATAAAGTCTTTGCGTCAAAAAGATACCATGGCTTTTAAGCAAAAATTTCGATCTGTGGATGTTTTTATTTTAGATGATATTCAGTTTATGGTTGGTAAATCCTCAACTCAAGAAGAGTTTTTCCATACTTTTAATTCCTTATTAGATCTTAATAAGAAAGTTATCATTTCTTGTGATAGAGCTCCAAGTGATCTTAAAGGATTTGATGAAAGAATAAAATCAAGGTTATCTGGAGGCTTAGTGGCAGACATTCTACCTGCTTCATTTGAATTGCGATATTCTATTTTACGGAAGAAGTCGGATGAGTTAAATGAAAGAAGCAATTCAAATTTAAAATTAAATGAAGATGTCCTAGTTTTTCTTGCAAAGACAATTGTTACAAATGTAAGAGAATTGGAAGGTGCACTTAATAAAGTCTTTACTTTTTCAAATATTTTAGGAAAGGAAATAAATGTTGAATTAACAAAATCAGTTTTAAAAGATTTATTAAGATCAAGTAATAAAAGAATAACAATAGATGAAATCCAGAATAAGGTTTCAAATTACTATAACCTAAAGATTGAAGATATGACTTCTAGTCGCAGAATTAGATCATTTGCTCGTCCAAGACAAGTAGCTATGTACCTGTCAAAAAAACTAACAACTAGGTCATTGCCAGAAATAGGTCGTAAGTTTGGAGGAAGGGATCATACGACGGTTATACACGCAGTTAAGAAAATAGAGCAGCTTAAAATTGAAAATTCTAAGTTTGATGAAGATATTAACTTAATTACTCAAATTATTACTTCTGTATAGTTTCTAAAAACTATTCAAATCTTAGCTAAAAAATATTAAAATGTTTATAAAGAATTCTTATGGATTTCAAAGTTAATAGTTCAGATTTACTAAAAGCAATATCGCACATTCATGGAGTTGTTGAGATAAGACACACTCTTCCTATTCTTTCTAATACAATAATTATGGCTAAAGATGGAAATCTAAAACTTTGTTCTACAAATCTGGACATTTATTGTTCTGACCAAGTTAAAGCAGAAGTTAATTCACCAGGAGAAATTTCTGTATCTGCATCTACGTTATACGAAATTGTTAAAAGGTTGCCAAATGGTTCAGATCTTCATGCGACATTGGATGAAGAGAGTTCAAGTTTAATTCTTAAATGTGGAAGGTCAAAATTTAATTTAACTACTTTAAAAACTGATGACTTTCCGAAAATTGCTGACTCTGATTTAGATACTAGTTTTGTTTTAAGTGCGGCAGAAATGATAAGAATGATTGATAAAACAAAATTTGCAATATCAAATGAAGATACTAGGTACTATTTGAATGGAATTTTTTTTCACAAAACTGATAAGAATTCAATTGAAATCCTTAGAGCTGTAGCGACAGATGGTCACCGCCTTGCTCAATATGATATTCCCTTACCTCAGGGAGCTGAAGACATGACTGGTCTCATTATTCCGAAGAAAACAATTATGGAATTAAGGAGAGTTTTAGATGATGCCAATGGTGATATAAATATATCTCTAAATGAAAACAAAATTAAATTTACTTTTAATCAACTTACCATAATTTCTAAAGTAATCGATGGTACTTTTCCAGATTATACTAAGGTAATACCAAAAAATAATAATAAAATTTTCGCAACAAATAGTAATGATTTTAAATCAGCTATTGATAGAGTATCTGCTGTATCAATAAGTGAAGAAATTAAATCTAAAGCTATAAAACTTCTAATTGAATCCAATAAATTACTTTTATCCGTTGAAAGTTTATCTAAGGGTTCGGCCAATGAAGTAGTGGATATAAGCTATAATGAAGAAAAAGTTGAGATAGGTTTTAACTCTAGGTATCTAGTTGATATATGTAATGAAATAGAAGGAGACGAAGTAATTATTCATATCTTAGACTCCATATCTCCAGCAATTATTTTAGATAAATCTGATGAAAATTTATTTTTTGTTTTAATGCCTATGCGTATCTAATATGCATTCAGATGTAGTTATTGAAAAAGTTACCTTAACAAATTTTCGCTCACATAAAAATATAAATCTTAGTACGCCAGAAACAAATGTAGTTTTATTTGGTAAAAATGGATCAGGAAAAACAAATATACTCGAGGCAATTTCGTTATTTGCACCTGGTCGAGGACTTAGAGGAGCTGTTAATCAAGATTTAATAAATGTAGATAAAACTATAAATAGTTTTGAAATTAAACTTTTACTAAAATATAAAACTGGTTCTGTGACACTATATAAAAAATTTTTAAATTCTGAAAAGAAAGAGAGCTTTTATTTAGCTGATGGAGAAAAAATAAGTAGCAATGAATTATTAAATTATTTAAGAATCATATGGATTACACCAGTTATGGAAAAAATAATGTTACAAAACAACACTGAAAAAAGAAATTTTTTTGATAGATTAATATTTAATATTGAAAAGAATCATTCAAAAAACATTAGTCAATTAAATAAATTTTTTAAAGAAAGAATAATTTTAATCCAAAACCATCCAAATAATGAGCAATGGATTTCAATTTTAGAGGAAAAAATTTCCCACCTTTCATTTGAATTACTAAAAACGAGAAAGAAAGTGTTATCTCTAATAAACAAGGAATTAAGTAAAATTGATGAGCCATTTTCTTCATGTGTTATTGAATTTATTTACACCTTCAAAGCTGCAAATTACGAAGATAATGAAAAAGAATTTATCTCAGAGTATAAGGATTATTTAAAACTGAATCGGTCTATAGATGTCGAAATAAATAAGACTTCAATTAATGTAAATAAGGTCAGGGTTAATATATGGAAAAATAAAGAGAGAAAATTAGAATCCAGAGATTGCTCTACAGGTGAACAAAAATCTATGCTAATAGCAATTATCATTTCTGTAGCAAAACTTATAAAAGAAAACGACTCTTTTAGAGCACCAGTTATTCTTATAGATGAAGCCATGGCTCACCTTGATGAGTTTCATAAAAACCGATTACTTTCAGAATTAGAAAATATTAATTCTCAAGCATGGTTTACAGGAGTATCAAAGGAACTATTTTCAAACATTAATAGCCAAACAGTTTTCTTTGAAGTCAAAAATCATATATAATAAAAGAATGGGTAAGAATGCTAGATCTGACTATGGTGCAGATTCAATTAAAGTATTGAAAGGACTAGACGCTGTCAGAAAAAGACCAGGAATGTATATTGGCGATACTGATGATGGCAGCGGCCTACATCATATGGTTTTTGAAGTAGTAGATAACTCAATTGATGAAGCTTTAGCAGGACACTGTGACCAGATTAATATTTCTTTGAATTCTAATGGTTCAGTCTCTGTAGATGATAACGGTAGAGGAATTCCAACAGAAATTCATCCTGAAGAAAAGATTTCTGCAGCAGAAGTTATAATGACCCAGCTGCACGCAGGAGGAAAATTTGATCAAGAATCCTATAAAGTTTCTGGAGGTTTGCACGGAGTAGGTGTCTCTGTAGTTAATGCTTTATCTGAAAAACTTAACCTTAAAATTTATAGAGATAATAATGAGTATGAAATAAATTTTAAGAATGGAAGTTCTGACGGGCCATTGAAAAAAATTGGAGACTCTAATGGCAGGAATGGTACTTCAGTTACTTTTACACCAGACAAAAATATTTTCTCTAATACACAGTTTGACTCAAAAATATTGAAACAAAGATTTAGAGAGATGGCTTTTTTAAATCCTTTAATTGATCTTTCTCTTAATGATAACAGAGAAGCTGACAAGAAATCTCATAATTTTCATTATGAAGGAGGTATCAAAGAGTTTGTTAAATATCTAGATAAGTCAAAGAAATCTTTGATTGATCAGCCAATTTATATTGAGGGTAATAAAAATAATATTGAATTTAATTGTGCACTTTGGTGGAATGATAGTTACTATGAGCAAATTCTTCCATTTACTAATAACATCAGGCAAAAAGATGGAGGTACGCACCTTTCTGGGTTCAGATCTGCTCTGACTAGGGTAGTTAATAACTATCTTGATCAGCAAAAAAATAATAAAAAAAACGATATTACGACAAATAGTGATGATATTAGAGAAGGCTTAACTTCTGTAATTTCAGTTAAAGTTCAGGATCCAAAATTCTCTTCACAGACAAAAGACAAACTAGTTTCATCGGAAGTGAGACCAGTAGTAGAGAGTTTGGTTAATGAAAAATTATCTGATTGGTTTGAACGTAATCCTAGTATTGCAAAGGAAATAACTTTTAAAATTCAAAAAGCCGCTGAAGCGAGAGAAGCTGCAAGAAAGGCCAGAGAGTTAACTAGAAGAAAAAGCTCTTTAGAAATTACCAATCTTCCAGGTAAACTTGCAGACTGCCAGGAAAAAGATCCAAAACTTTCAGAGATTTTTATAGTTGAGGGCGACTCAGCTGGAGGTTCTGCAAAACAAGGCAGAGATAGAAAGTTTCAAGCTATACTTCCTTTGAGAGGAAAAATTTTAAATACTTGGAAATCAAGAACGGATAAAATTTTAAGCTCAAATGAAATTGGTACATTAATAAGTGCTTTGGGTACTGGAATAGGAAATCAAGAGTTTGATATAAATAAACTTAGGTATCATAAAGTAGTTATAATGACAGATGCTGATGTTGATGGTTCCCATATAAGAACGCTTTTGCTTACTTTCTTTTTTAAAGAAATGAGGGAATTAATTGTAAATGATAATTTATATATTGCTCGTCCTCCTCTGTATAAAGTGAAAAGGGGAAAAGAAGAGTTGTATTTAATGGATGACGATGAGCTTCACCAAGCACTTGTTAATTACGGCTCTAAAGATATTACTTTCGAAACCGGAAAAGGAACAAAATTTAAGAGCTCAGACCTTAAAAGAGAACTTTTAAAGATAGTTGAAGCTCAAAATCTTCTTAAAAAAATACCTGAACGATATAATAAAAATGCCATTGAAGAAATTGCTATTTGTGGGTGCTTAGATGTTAAAAAAATAAATGAAATGTCAGCCAAAATAATAAAACAAATTTGTGATCTTATTGGAAATAGATTTAACAGGAGATTTCCTGATTTTGATAGAGGATGGGAATGTATCTATAGTATAGAAGAAGGATTTGTTTTTAAGAGGGAATTACGAGGAGTAATTGATCAATTTAGTATCGATAATGATTTATTAAATTCCCAAGTGATTCAAAATATCAATGATAATTTTGCTTCAGATAATGGTGTATATGCGATGTTTCAGGAAACAAAGCCTGCAAAATTAACTAATGTATCAGATCATTATAAAGAAATTTATTCTCCATCTCAGCTTTTAGATATAGTAATTAATGCTGGGAAAAAAGGCCTTTCGTTGCAAAGATATAAAGGTTTAGGTGAAATGAATCCAGATCAATTGTGGGAAACAACGCTTGATCCAAAGAATCGTTCTCTTATTCAAGTAAAGATAGAAGATGAAGCTAAAACGAAAGGAATATTTGAAAATTTAATGGGTGAAAATGTTCAGCCAAGAAAAGATTTTATAGACGAACATGCATCCAATGTAGTCAATCTTGATATCTAATCAAACCTTATTCTGTACAAATAATTTCCATTTTTCTTTAACCACATTTCTTTGCTTTTTCTTTTAGGTACCAACCTATCTACTAACTTCCAAAACTTTTCACTATGATTAAACTCTACTAGATGACACATTTCATGAGCAATAATATATTCTAGTACTTCAGGAGGTGAAAATGCCAATCTCCAGTTAATATTTATATCATTATTAGAATTGCATGATCCCCAGTAAGAAAAAGAATTTGATAATTTAACATTTTTTATTTTCACATTAAGAAGTTTTGAGAAATTTGAAATAGTATGTTTTGTTTTTTCAGATATTCTTTTTTTTATCCACCTAAAAAAAATTTTTTTATGTATATTTTTTTCTCCTGTAATAATTATTGATTTATGACCGATTACTACATTTGGTTTATTATCATATAAATAAACAAGCTTTCTTTTTTTACCTTCAAAATTTATAATTGCACTATCTTCTATTATTATTATAGGCATCATTTCATTATATTGTTCAATAAGCCATTGAGAGTTTTCTTGAGCAAAATTATAACCTTCTCTGAATGAAACATACCTAGGTATTGAAACTAGTCCTGATAGCCTTTTTTTATCAAAAGTTAACTTATAGTTCCTTGATAATTTGTTCTTCTTAATTATTATTTCGATTTCATTCTGTTTATGCAGAATTTTATAAATTTTATTTGATCTATTTTTCATAAGAATGATAAGTGTATTATAATAAGCAAATAAAAAAATTTTAAATACTATAAAAAGTTTGATAGATAAACCTGTATATAATATTGAAGATGAAATTAACTTAAGGTTAAGGACTCTAACTTTAATTAGATGGATAGCTGTATTTGGACAGCTTGGGGCTATTATCGTATCATTTTACTATTTAGATTTTGTATTTAATGTTTACCAAGCTCTTTTTCTGATTTTTTGTAGCGCTGTACTTAATATAGTTATTATGACTCGTTATCCAATTACAAAAATATTAAATTTTAATGAAACATTTTATTTACTTTTTTATGATTTAATTCAGTTAGTACTTTTATTATCATTAACAGGCGGATTGACGAACCCATTCTGTGTTTTAATTCTTGCTCCAATTGTAATAGCATCAACATATTTAGATTTTAAAAGAACATTTATCATAGTTTCAATATCACTAATATCTGTAACGGTATTAGTTTTTTTATATTTTCCATTTGAAAGTGAACAACTGGGTATTAATAAAAATGACTTTTCTAGAATTGGAATCTTCTCTATTTGGGCTGCTCTAGTAGTTACATTGCTTTTTATATCAGCTTACTGTTTTAGGGTAGCAGATGAGTCAAGAAAAAATACTCAAGCATTAAGAGAAACACAACTAGCTCTGTCTAATGAAGAAAAAATTTCTGCTCTTATGAGCTTAACGGCTGCAGCAGTTCATGAGCTTGGAACACCTTTATCAACTATATCAGTGATTGCAAAAGAGTTAATAAACAACACAAATAAAGATGATTTAAAATATAATGATTTACTTATTATTAATTCACAAATTAAAAGATGTAGTAATATTCTTGAAAGATTAAGAACGGACAGTTTTTCTGAAAGAAGTAATGAGTTTATAAATAGGCTTGATTTTAAAAGGATGATTAATGAAATAATTAATTCATATCAGAATGAAAAAATAGAATTTATTATAGGAACTGAAAAATACTTTGATCAGAATAAAGTTACTATTTTAAGGAGTCCTGAGATCATTCAGTCAATTTCTAATGTAGTTGATAATGCTGTTAAACATGCAAAATCAAAAGTATTGGTGAATTTGAAGGATGAAATTGACAATATTATGATAGAGGTCATTGATGATGGTGAAGGTTTTCACCCCGAAGTCTTTTCTTTACTTGGTGAGCCTTATGTTAGAAAAAGTAGTAAAAACAATTACAAAGGATTGGGTCTGGGACTTTTTATTTCAAAAAACTTACTAGGAAAGAATTTTGGTGATATAAAATTTTTAAATTTAAAAAATCAGGGCGGATGTGTTCAAATTTTACTATCTAAAAAATCACTTGGTTTAGAAAATTAATTATGGGATTAGGTTTTGGAAAAGAACAATTTATAGATAATTCATTGCTTATTTTAGATGATGACGATGTTTTTCGTAATAGACTATTAACTGCAATGAATAAAAAAGGATTTGAATCATACGGAGCCTCTTCTGTTTCAGAAGCAGAAAAAATTCTTTCTAAATCTTCTCCAAAATATGCTGTGATTGATTTAAGATTGAATGATGGAAATGGTTTGAAGATAGTTTCATTGATTTCTAATAATAGACCTGATAGTAAAATAGTTATTCTTACGGGGTATGGAAATATACCGACTGCAGTTGCCGCAGTCAAAGAGGGTGCGTGTGATTATTTGGCTAAACCCGCAGATGCAGATGACATTGAGGCAGCTTTAAAAGCTCCTTATCAAAAAAAACCTGAGCCACCAATTAATCCAATGTCAGCTGATAGAGTTAAATGGGAACATATTTTAAGGGTTTATGAACTTTGTGATAGAAATGTATCAGAAACAGCAAGAAGACTAAAAATGCACAGAAGAACTCTTCAGAGAATTTTACAAAAAAAATCTCCTAAATAAAGTAATTATTATGAGCAGTAATTCAATTGAAAGACTAATAAAAGATAATTCTAAAAAGATTAGTAATTCTAATATATTGTGTATTGGGGATTTAATTCTTGATCAATACATTTATGGTAATGTGGAAAGAATGTCTCCAGAGGCCCCTGTTCCAATTCTTTCAATTAATGAAGAAAACTTTCAACTTGGTGGAGTAGGAAATGTCGCAAGAAATATATCTAGTCTAGGAGGAAAGGCTACAATTATTAGTATAATAGGAAGAGATTCCTCATCTAAATATATAGAAAAATTAATTAAAAAAGAGAAGAATTTGAAAAGTGACTTTGTAGTAGATGATCAATATTCTACTCCCCTAAAGATGCGTTTTTTAAACAATTTTACTCAACTTCTAAGGGCTGATAAGGAAAAAGTAAGACTAAATTCTCATGCCTCATTTAATAACAAAATTATAGACAAAATACAAAAACAGATCAGCAAATGTGATGCAATTACTATCTCTGACTATAAAAAAGGGCTAATTACGAAAGAATTTATAAAAGAAATAGTTGCAGTAGCTAAAAAAAATAGAAAAGTTGTATTAGCTGACCCTAAAAGCAAGGACTTTAATATTTACAAAGGAGTTGACTTGCTTACGCCAAATCAAAAAGAACTATCTGAAGCAACAAATAATTTTATCGATACAGAAAAAGAAGTTGTTGAATGTGGACAGCAAATTATTGATCAGTGTAAAATTAAAAACATTCTTGTAACTAGATCTGAAAAAGGGATGATTTTAATTAACAATAAAAAATTTAAAAATTTTCCTACCCTAGCAAAAGAGATTTATGATGTAAGTGGAGCAGGTGATACTGTAATAGCAGTATTAGCAATTATGATTGCAAGTGGATTTGATTTAGAAACTTCAGCACTTTTATCAAATCATGCAGCTGGAATTGTTGTAGGCAAAAAGGGAACAGCAGTTACTTCTCAAGAAGAGATGATTAAATTTTAAATGAGTGAAGAAAAAATTTTCAGTAAATATGAAATTTTAAAAAAAATTTCTAATCTTAGAGATGAAAAGATTATTGGTTTTACTAATGGTTGTTTTGACCTGTTGCATGAAGGTCATTTTCATTTAATTAGGAAGTCAAAATTAAGATGCGATTTTTTGATAATAGGCCTGAACTCGGATGAGTCTGTGAAAATACTCAAAGGTGAATCTCGTCCAATTGAAAATCAGCAACAAAGAGCGAAAAATTTATCAAAAATAAAAGAGGTGGATGCTATTGTTATATTTTCTACTGAAACTCCCGAGGATATTATCAAAGATTTAAATCCAAACATCCTAATAAAAGGCGGAGATTATAACAAGGATGATATAGTTGGTTCTAAATTTGTAATAGAAAATGGCGGTACCGTTGAAGTTATTGATTTATTGCCTGGATTTAGCACAACAAAAATTATTAATGAGAAAATGAAATGATAATAGTTACTGGCGGAGCTGGGTTTATAGGCTCTAATATTGCAGATCAATTATCAAAAAAAAATAAAGTTATTATATGTGACAAGATTCATGGTCCAATAAAGAAGAAGAATATCGCTAATATTAAAAATAAAAAGATAATAAAAATCAATGAAATATTCAAATTCATCGAAAAAAATAAAAAAAGAATATCTGCTGTTATTCATATGGGTGCAATCAGTGCAACAGATGAATCTAATTTAAAACTATTACTTAATAACAATTATATATATTCACTCAAACTTTTTAATAGTTGCAATAAATATAATATTAAATTTATCTATGCTTCCTCTGCCGCAACGTACGGAAATAGTTTTGATCTATATGACGATGAAAATTCATTTGAAAATTTTCTTAAATTAAAACCAATAAATTATTATGGATTAAGTAAGCATTTATTTGACTTACATATTCTAAGCATAATCAAATCTGAAGAAAAGCTTGGATCAAATCCTGTTGGATTAAAATTTTTTAATGTTTATGGCCCAAACGAATTGCATAAAGGATTTATGATGAGTCCTATTCCAAAATTTCTTGATGAAATTCAAAAAGCCAAGAAACTAAAATTATTTAAGTCTCATCATGAAAATTTTTCTGATGGCAGGCAATCAAGAGATTTTATTTATATTAAAGACTGTGTTAAAGTTATAATTTGGTTACTTAAAAAAAGAAATCTAACAGGCATATATAATTTAGGAACTGGTAAATCAAGAACATTTTATGATTTAGCAAATATAGTATTTAATAATGTTAATATTAAACCTAATATTATCTATGTTCCAACTCCAAAAAAAATAAGAACAGGTTATCAATATTATACAAAAGCTAAAATGAATAGATTACGAAAAGCTGGATATAAACAGGATTTTTTAACTATAGAGGAAGGAGTTGCCGATTATATTAAAAACTACTTATTAAAATAACTATTAAGCTACTTTTCTATCTTTATTAATTTTTTCAAGAATACTAAGACCTTCATTTGCAATATCTATACCAGCAACTTCATCATCTTCAGCTTGAAGCTCTTCCATATCAACAAATTCAGCGTAATGTTTTCTTGTTCTTTCAGTAATAATATTGGCCTTAAGTAAAGTTTTACATAAAACTCTAAAAATATTATTACTTTGCATCATCTCTTCCTTAATAATGTCATCACGATCCATTTCTTTCATAAAAGCTTCAGTAACAAACTTATGATCAAGACCAACACTTTCATAAATTAGTTTTTTCTCCCAAGGGTTAACTAAGTTATAAAGTAGGTCATGGAATACTGTATGAGACCAATCTTCAACTTTATTTCGTTCAGATTGATTTAATTTTGGTATTGTTCTATCAGCCCAAATTTTACCAAATTTGTGATGGAAAGCTTCGTCACTCATTGTATATTTTAATAATGTTTTTAATAAGGGATCATTTGTATCTTGATGTGCCATACCAAACGCTCCCATAGCGAGTCCTTCTATAAGCATCTGCATGCCAACAATTTTTTTATAAACTACATCCGATGAAACTACTTGTTCTAAAATTCTTCCAAGAGTTGGGCCAGCAGGATATGGAGTGCCCCATCTAGCTTTAATATAATTCGTGAACCCAGTAACGTGCCTTGCCTCTTCTCTAGTTTGGTTGGCAGCATATTCTTGAGCTCCAGGGTCTTTTAATATATGACAAAGACTTGCACTAAGAGATAATGCTCCTTGTTCTCCATGTAAAATCTGAGATAAAACCCATCTAAAACTTTCATTATTTAATTTAATTTTTTGTTTTTCAGTTAGCTTTTCAGCAACAGAAGGGATT
>MDSV01151939.1_pt1 | contig 18712 bp, 11 predicted proteins | sample 810851 | NCBI WGS metagenome assembly MDSV01 (sample SAMN05326640, study PRJNA326480) | marine metagenome | isolation source: seawater | place: Atlantic Ocean: North East | collected 2012 | reverse complement strand
TGCCCGCGGTGTACCCGCACGAGCCCCCGAAGGTGAAGTGCACGCAGAAGATCTACCACCCCAACGTGGACACCGAGGGAAACGTGTGCCTGAACATCCTGCGCGAGGACTGGTCGCCGGTGCTGAACATCTCGAGCTGCGTGTACGGGCTGATGTTCCTGTTCGTGGACCCCAACCCGGACGACCCCCTGAATAAAGAAGCCGCGCGGGACCTCACGGAAACCCCGAGGCAGTTCGAGCTCAACGTCCGGCGCGCCATGCAGGGCGGGCGCGTCGGCGGCGAGAGCTACTCGAACGTCACGCGCTGAGGCGAGGGTAGACTAGTTTTCTCGTCGTACGTACGAAAAAACGCGAACGCAGTACGTAGCTACGGTCGTTCGTTGTTCACGCCGCCGCCGCGTCTGGCGCGCCCGGCGCGTCGCCGAGCGATCGGGACGAGACGACCGCCTCGACCTCGCTCGACGCCCGGCGCTTGACCGCCGGTTTCGCCCGCGGACCCGTCTTCGGCCGCGTCATGCGCGCCTCAGTCTCCCGCGCCCAAGCCGCGCTCTCGCCCTTCTTCAGGCCCTTGCGGAACAAAACCACGGACGCCGACTTCCGCGACAAACGGGGGTCGACGCTCTCGGACGAGTCCTCATCGTCGTCCTTGTCCTCGTCCTCGTCCTCGTCCTCGTCCTCGTCCCGCGCCTCCTCCTCCGACCCGGCCGTCACGTCGATGCGCGTGTTGTGCGCGGAGAGCCGGCGCGCGATGCTCGCGGGCCCGCTTCCCGTCTTCGCCTCGCTCGAGTCCCGCCTCGGCGCGCCTTTTTCTCCGGCGGGGGTTCCGCTTTCGAGGGACACGTCTCTGGAAAGCGGCGCGCCGGGGGACGACGGGCGGGAGAACCCGGCGTCGTGCACGTCGTCGTGCACGCTGTCCACCTCGAACCGCTCGTCCTCGTCGAACAGCAGCAGCGTGACGCTCTTGGACGACCCTTCCCTCCTCGGCCCGCCGCCGCGCGACGCCTCCGCGGAGAGCGTTTTTTTCTTTTCGCCGAAGCTGTCGCGGCGCAACGCGCTGAGCGCAGGCACCGCCGGGTGCGCGCCCCGCTCGAGGTCCAGGCTCGACACGATCACCGTCGATGGGTGCACACCCTGCTCCCGCGCGGCGGCAAGCGTGCGCTCGCGGTGCAGGTCCGCCAACGCCACGACGTTGGCGCGTTCCAGCGCGTCGTAGAACGTCTCCAGGTACGCCATCCCCCGCCGCGCCGTGGCGTTCATGAGATCCGTCGCGCCGTCGTCTTCCGGCGCAGTCGAAGCTCGAACCGAACTCGAAGCTCGAACGTCATCGCCGAGAGCGATCGAAGACGCCTTCGCGTCAGAAGCAGACACGTCCGCGTCCGCGTCCGCGTCCGCTTCGACGTCGTCGATCGCCTCGCGACGCGTCGGCGTCTCTCGAGGTTCCGCGGATGTTCGGTCGTTTTCGTTTTCGTTTTCGGCGACGATCTTGAGCTCGAGCGCTTCGCGCGCGTCGTCCCGGGCGGCGGACCAGCCGCGCAGCGTCCGCTCGAGCGTCTCGTCGAAGCGCGCGACGGCGTCCGACAGGTTCATCACGCCCGTCGCCAGCGTGGCGAGATCCTTCTCCTTGTTGCCGAGCGTGAGCCGCGTCGCGCGCGTCGCGTGTTCCGCCATGAAAACGCCGTCGTCCGCGCGGTCCTCGGGGCGCTCCCCGCGCGACGCGCGCGTCGCGACGTCGTCGTCCAGGCTGTCGTCCGCGTTGTACAGCTCCTCCTTCGTCCGCGCGAGCTCTTCCAGGAGTTCATCCCGCCGACGCACCAAGGCGTCGTGCGTCGCCTGGCGCGCGCGGCTCGTGTCCCGCGTCAGCGTCTTGCGCTGCTTTCGGGTTTTGAAGCCCTCCACCAAACCCTCGGGCGTGACGTCCGGGATGATGGCGACGAGCTTTCGAATCGCGGCGTCCGTCTTGGCTTCCCGCGTGCGCAACGCCCCGCCGGTCATCGCCGTGATGAACGCCTTCGCGACTCCGCCCGAGAACCCGGGAAGCGCGGCTTTGCCGCCGCGTTTGCGGTCGCGCTCCTCGTCGGCGAGCTCTTTGTTCATCTGCGCCAGGCGGTTGATGAAGGACTCCTTGCGCGCCGCCATGGCTTCGTCCTCGGCGCGCAGCGCCACCAGCGTCATCCGCCGTTGCCCGAGCTGCGCCTCGTACGCCTCGCGCCGCTCCTGCGCGGACGCGATCGCGCGCGCCAGCATCGAGCGCGCCTGCGACTCCTCGTTCGCCGCGGCGTACGATCGCGCGCGCTCCGCCTCTATCGCCGCCTCGACGTCCGCCTGGAACCGCTTCACGAGCTCGAGTTTGCGTCCGACCCAAGGGACGGCGGACTCTACGGTACCGCTCGCCGCGGCGACGGCGGTCTCGCGCGTCGTCGCCAGGCTGGCGTGCGGATCGCGTCGCCTCGCCTCGGTGGTCGGGTCGCTCTCGCGCAGACGAAGGATCATGTGCCCGAGCGTAGCCGTTTTGAAGCGTTCGTCCTCGGCGTTGCGCTCGGCGTCGGCGACGCGAACCCTGAGCTCCTCGAGCTTCAAGTCCGCCCGGGGGTTCGCGCCGGCGGCGCTCCGCGAGACGGGCTTGCCAAACAACGCGCCGCCTCCGCCGCGCAGCGAGAGCGTATCGTTCACCTGCGCGCTGAGCTTCGCGTCGCGCTCGGCGAAGTCCGTCACGAGCTTCGCGAGCTCGGAGGCTTTCGTGTCATGCTCAGACTTGAGCGCGTTGTACTTCTCCGCCATGCGCCGCACCGTGTCCTTAAAAAACGTCAGCTCGGCGACGCCGACGCTCGCCGCCGCCGCCGAGGCTTCGCGCCGCGCTTTCGAAGCCGCTTTTTTCGACGCCAGCGTCTCCGCCGCGCGTCGCTCCCGCTCGGACTTTAATCGCGCGCGTTTCCGGTCCAGCCGCTCGTCGCCGGTGCTCTTCGGTGGCTTGGGGGGGTGCGCCGCCCGGTCCGCCGCCGACCCGGGCGCGGGCGGCTCGCCGGACATGTCCGGAGGCGCGACGAAGACGCCGCCGCTCGTCACCGTTCGGTACTTCGGGTTCTTGCTGAACCTGATCGAGGGCGCGTACGCGGTGGCGCTCTTTTGTCGCGAAGCGCTCTCGTGAGCGCTCTCGTGAGCGCCAGAAGCCTCGACGCCGTCACGGAGGGACTCGTCGGCGAATCCGTCGCGTTCCGACGCGTCGTCGCCGCCGCCGCCGCCGCGAAAGGCGGCGCCCAGCGCCGCGCCCGGCCGCGCGCCAGACTCGAGTTCGGCGAGCGCGTCGTAGGTTTTGCTGGTGTCGTCCTTCTTCAGGAGCGCCAGGTCTACGTGCACGCGGTCCGCGCGCCTCTGCCTCGGACCCACACCGATGAGCTTGCCGTACTCGCCCTTGCTCAGAAACGTCTTCGGGTTTCGTTTCTCACGCGTCGGAACGGGCGCGCTCGAAGCCGTACGTTTTTTCGCAGCCGCCCCGGCGCCAGCCGCCGGCGGCGCCGCCGACGTCGCGGGCCCCGAGTTGGACGCGCCGAGCGGCCGCGCGGGTATCGACGACGCCGCGCGACGCCGCATCACCGCGGTATTACTCACCGCGCTCGGTGCGGCGCTCTTGCCGCCCGGTCTCGGCGCCTCATCCGAAACCCGGTCGCCGCGCGTGCTGTCGTCCCAAGCGCGAGGCTGTGCCGACGCGTTCGCCGGCTTCGGCTTCCGGGAGACGCCGCCTGACGGGCGCTTCGCCACGACCGGCGCGCCGTAGATGCTCGTGGCGCGTTTCGTGGAGGCGGGCATCTGCGCGCGTGTGAAGTGTGAAGTGTGAGGGAGACGTGAAACGGTCAGCGGCATCTCCGGGGGAAAGAGACGACCCGGGGTGGCGCGAGCGGCCTCGACCGGACCCGCGTCTCGGGGGTGCCGAAACCGTCGTGGAATCGTTCGGCAATCGCGAGACACCCCCGAGCGGGTGTGCGGCACGGCGAAACCTCGCGAGCGTGTCACGAGTTGATTTCGGTCACGCATCAGTCACGTCTGATGACGGCTTCGTACCTTCGCAGTCTCCTTCTTCACCCTCGTGGGGGTCTCGGGGCCGGACATCGCGGCGCCGAAAATGGGCGTTGACCGGCGTCGGACGGCGATTGAGAGTTACAGACACCACTCCGTCGCCACCAGGGACCGGAGTCGTCTCCCGCGCAGTTCGAGCGCGCCGCGCGGTTCCTTCGCTTGGCGGGTGTCTGTTAGTTACCCTCCGCGTGAGAATCCGCCGCGACACGCGTCCGGCGCGCGCGCGACTCGGTATGGCGCGCAAGTGGCCGCGAGGGGGAAGAGGCGCTTTCTCGGCCGTTTCGAGAACCAAGAAAAAGAGACTCTGACGTGAAAAACAAATCTGATTTCGTCCCGGCCACGAGCAGACGAGTGCCGCAAGTTTCACGATGTCTCTCATCAGACCATGTCGCGCGCGGTGTCGAGCGGCGCGCTCCGCGCGGTCGCCTCGCGGCTGGCTTCCGCCCCCGCAGCGTCAGCCACGCGTCCGGCTCCCCGCTTCGCGTTCGAACGCGCGGGTACGCACCCGCGTCCGTCCTTCGATGCCCCCTCGCGCGACTTCCGCGCCCCCGCGTGGGCACCTCTCGTGGACGCGTGCCGTCCGGCCTCGACGCACGCGCTTCGGCGGGCTCCGCCCTCGTTCGCGGCGAGCGCGGGCGCGACGAGGGGCCTGTCAGGGAAGACGAAGCGCTTCGTGACGGACGGTAAGACTTCCAAAGGTTCGGCCGAGAGCGGGGAAACCCTCCCCGAGCCGCCCCCCCGCGCGGCCGCGCGCGCGGAACCCCCGCGCGCGGACATCCCGGCGTCGTCCGTCCCCGACGCCGTCGCCGCGGACGGCATGCCCCGCTTCCCCGACGCGTCCGTGCCCGGCGCGCTGCGGCTGGGCGACTACGTGGGCACGGCCATCTTCGCGGTCACGGGCTCGCTCGCCGCCGCCGCGCGCGGCATGGACGTGCTCGGCGCCACGGTGGTGGGCACCGTCACCGCGGTGGGCGGAGGCACGATCCGCGACGCGCTCCTCGGGCGAGGCAGACGCGCGTTTTGGATGGAGGAGCCCGAGTACCTGTGGATCTGCCTCGTCTCCGCGGCGGGCGCGTTTCTCACCTGGCCGCACTTGGAGGAGGCGTTCGGCGTGCGCGAAACCGACGACTGGGTGAACTACCTGGACGCCCTCGGCGTGGGCGCGTTCTGCGTGATCGGCGCGCAAAACGGCGCGCGCGCCGGCGTGCCGTGCGCCGCCGCCGTGGCGTGCGGCGTCTTCACCGCGACGTTCGGCGGCGTCGTGCGCGACGTGCTGGTGGAGAGACCGGTGCGTATTCTGCACTCGTACGCGGACGTGTACGCGACGACGGCGCTGGGGGGGGCGTCGACGTACATGCTGATTCGAGCCATCGGCGCACCCGTCTCCGCGCGGATCATCGGGGGGGTCGGCGTCGCCGTCGCCGCGCGCGTCGCCGCGTCGAGATACGACTGGCGCTTACCCACATACGCGGGGCCGGTTTCTTTTCGGGACGACTTCGGCGGTACCGCCGAGAGCGAGAAGAGCGCGCCGCGCGGGGCGAAGGGCGGTTCGAAGGGTTTTTTCTTCGCGGGACCGGGCGCGCGAGGGATCGAACCCGCGCGCGCGCCGAACGACGAACGGCTCGCGCCGCGCGTGCCCTCGGGCGCGCTCGCCGCTGCGCGGAAGGGCGACGACGGTTCCGGCGCGCGGCCGGAGCTCTCCGCCGGCGTCGCGGCGGCGTTCCGAGCGTTTTTCGGGGCGTGACTGTAATCTCACGTACGACGCACTCCCCGGTCGCGGCGTCCGAAGACGCAGCTCGCAGCGCACGCTCTCCATACCGCACACGATCGTACGTAGTACTACCCGCAATAAAAGTACCTCACTTACCTCTCTCTTCCTCGTCAGTCGGCGGGCGCGACGAGTCCTTGCGTGCACGTGATGGCTTTCCACTCGGCGCGCTGCTCGGCGTCCATCGCGTTGAACTTGGGGTAGCCCTCCTTGACGACGCACCGCTCGGCGTTCTGCAGGTACCCCTCCAGGATCTTCGCCTTGGGCGTGCCCGTGGGGGGGACGGTATCGGGAGTCCAAGCGCCACCGTTGGCGTCCAAGTACGCCGCCTGCTCGCGAATCACCACGTCCGTGTTCATCAGCGCGCTGAACGAGTTGGTGTGCCCCTGGTGGTCCCACTTGTACCCCGAGAAGTACTTCTCCGCCTTGGCGAAGTACGCCTCGACGTCGCCCTTGCCCTCGCGGAGCAAGCCGCGCTGCAGCGCGATGAGCTCCTTGGTGTCCGCCACGAAGTCCGCGTCGGACGCCCGCGCGGGCGCGAGGGGCGCCAGCGCGGCGAGCGCGAACGCGCCGGAAAGCAAGGCGCGACGTGAAGATGTCGGATCCGGGATGTCATCAATGCCGGTATCCTTCGAGGCGCGGACGGATACCGATACCGCTCGACGCGACGTGGAGGCGGCGCGGCGCGCTCGGGGCGCGAGCCTGAAGGTGTGCGCTGCGGCGACGTGCGCGTGGGTCACGGCGAACATCAGGGAACACGGGGTGTGGATGTGACGGGAGGAGCGGAACGACGGAGGTTTTGGTCGAATCGCCGGACGCGGAAGTCGATCTGCGAGTCGCCGATTGGTCTTTTTCATGGTCGTCGAGTTTTTCTTCCTCTTGACCAACCATGCTTGAAGAAAAACGTCTTCGGTTCGCGGCGCCGCCCGTGGCCGCTCTTCGAGGGACGCGCTCACTCGATCGCCCCCACCGATCGCAGCAGCGCCGTGTGCGTGGGGAACGGGTCCGGGGTCTCCGCGTCCAGCGCCGATTTCGAGACGCCGTGGAAAAATCCGTTGCGCCACTCGAACTCCTTCACGGCGGTCGGGAAGTGCGCCACCGCTCTGGCGTACGCCAGCAGTCGGTCGACCGACCCCTCTTGAAAGGCCACGCCCTGGGTCTCACCCGTCCCCTTCACGAGCTCCTCGATCAACGCCACCACCTCTCGCCTGTGCGTCGACTCGACGTCCCCGACAGTCGCGCCGGGGTGCGCGGCGCCGACGAGCATGAACGCGGAAATCCAGATGAGCTTCTCGAACGCGCTGGCTTTGAAGGCGGCGTCGTCGAGGACGTGGCACGCCAAACTCGCATTCGCCAGCCTCGCCGCGAACGCCTCCGCGTGCTTGCCGTTCGCCGCGGTCAGACCCTCGGGGTTAACATCCGTGACGCCGTCCGTGGGCGCCTCGCCGAGCTTCGCGACCGCGAAGTACACCAGCGCCTGCGTGCACGCCCCGAGCCCAACGCCGTCCAGGTAGCCCTGCAGGTACCCGTTCTGCAGGAAAACCAGATCCGCCCGTCGACTCTCGGGGGTCCAGTCGATGACGCTCTGCAGCGCGTCGTTGCGGGTGCAGACATATATCGGGCCGGCGGCGGGCTCGGACGGGAACGGGTCGCCGCGTTTGACGATCACGTCGCCCGCGGGTCCCATGTCCTTCAGGGCGTTACCGACCCGGCCGTTCCCGACGATGATCGCGGGACCGACATCGGAAGACGCCATCGCGCGGGGCAGGACCGCGGCACGGGGGGCGCGCGCGGAGCGAGAGGCGCGATCGAGGCGCGCGCGAGTGGAGAGGACCGCAGGAGCGCGGGCTGCGGTCGCGAACATCGCGCGCCGTGTGCGCCGAGTACTGGCCGGGCGCGCCACCGTCGAAAGCGGTTTCGTCTATTCGGATAAAACACGACACGACCACGTCAGCTCCCGAAAAGCTCCCGAAGCGCCGAAGCGCGGCGGGGACGAGAAGAACGTCTTCGGCAAAAACAGCGCCGTCGCGGCGACGGCTTTTGCGCTTCATGAAAACACATCCAAAAACGCGTCCAAATCCTCCCCTTTCTTTTTCTCTCACGCCACGACCCCTCCGCGATGCACCAGACCGTCGGCGACGGCGTTTTGCGTCCCACTCAGGACGGTCCCGCGGATCGCCGCGCGCCGCGCTCTCGCCGACGCGACGGCCGCGTCCCGTCCGTCTCGGTGCGTCCCCCGCGCGTCATTCTCCTCCACGTCGCCCGCCTCGAGCGCTCGCGTCGGGTCGCTTTTGTTCGGAGGCGGGCACATGCCGATGTGCGCGCACACCTTCTCCGCGTCCGCGAGGAACTCCGTGGCTTTCCGCACAACCTCCGGCGCGTACGTCGCGACCGCCGCCTCGCAGGTGGCGGCGAGGTCGAACGACGCGGCGTACTTCTCGCACGCGTCGTCAGCCTTGAGCAGGAGCGCGGCGACGGTGTCGTTGCTCGTCACGGCTTCGTGAAGCGCCTCGACGCCGAACTTGCACTTCAGGCAATCCGCGGGCGAGGACGCGCGCGTGTCTTCGCCGGTCGCGGACGGCGAGAGCGCCGTCGCCCGCTCGATCGTCTCGCGCATCGCGGGCGACGGCGCGAACGCGAACGCCGGCTCGGGTGCCGGGCAGAACCCGACGGCGCCGCACGCGCCCTCGGGGGTCACGTCGTCGTTCACGACGCCGAGGGCGTAACGCACGGCGTCCTGCATCAGGCGCTCGCACTGAGAAAGTGTCAAGACAAAGAAAAGAAAGAACCGTCAGACGAGGACGTGAACGGACGCCGAAAGAAAACGCGCGAGCGCGGCGCGAACGCGCGTTTTTTCCCGAACCGTTCGCCCAAACGGCGAACCGACCCGAAAAAGAAAACCTTCTTCTCCTTTTTGAGAAGCGCGTGATGATTTTCGAGGTGACGTCGGGTGTGACGCGACCCGGGCGCGTCTCGGGTCGCGGGCGCGTCTTCGCGCGTTCCTCGCGCGCCCGCCTTCGCGAACGCTTCGTACCATCTCCGCCCGTTCGCCGGCCTGGTCCTCGCACAGCTCCTTGATCTCCTCGCTCACCTGGTCCAAGGTGGAGGGGTCGTTGATGTACTCCTCGCCGTCGGCGACGAACTTCTTGCACGCCACGCAGGCGAGATCCTCGGGGTCCGCGGCGACCGCGCCGGGATCCTGAAGGAGCGCGCGCGCGTCCGCGCCCGAGGCGGCGAGCGCGACGCACGCGCCGAGGAAGAGCACGCGCTTGGTGGACATGGTCGCACGTGCTTGTGCCCGTGGGAAGTGCCGCCCCCCCGCGTTCGCGAAGAGACAGAGCTGACTGTGGGCGTGTCTTCGCGCGCATTTGAGAAGATTCCTGATCGATTCGGCAGTTCGGCGCGATTTCCCAAAAGTGCGGGCTTTTCGTCGAGACGTTCGAGAAACTGGGCACCACTCGTGCCGTCGCGCGCCCTGGGGAAGATGAGCGAGTCGTCCAGCGGGAGCGATGACGACTTCGCCGCCGAGCTCGAGGCGCAGATGACGGTCGCGGAGACCCCGGCGAAGGCTCCGGCGCCGCCGAAACCCGCGGTCACGATCGCCGCCCCCGCGGGCCCCTCCAGTCGCGGCGGGCTCGACGCGCTCCTGCGCGACGCCGCGCAGAAAGCCGAGGTTCGCGCGTTCGCCGCCGCCGCGCCTCCCGCGGGCGCCGCGCCGCCCCGCCGCGCGGTGAAGCGCCGGCGGGTTCCGGCGCCAAGCGCCGGCGGTGCCGTCGAGGCCCCGTCCGCGACGGGCCGTCCGGAATCGAACGGGGGGTCGGGAGGGACGACCGTCTCTTCGTGCCCCCCCCATCCGGGCTTCCTGCACGACATCTGCGTGCGCTGCGGGATGCGGCGCGAGAAGCCGTCCTCTCGCGCCGCTTCCGGCGTCGGCGGCGTCGGCGGCGGCGTTCCGAAGTCCACGTCCATGCGGTACATCCACGAGGGACTGGAGCTTTCCAACGACGAGCTGGAGAAGGCGAAGCGGGAGGAGAAACAGCGGGTGTTGCTCTCCGGGAAGCTGCTGCTGGTGCTCGACCTCGACCACACGCTCCTGAACAGCGCGCGGTTCGCCGAGCTGACGCAGGAGGAGCACGACGTCCTCGGCCGCGTCATCGCCGCGCGGGCGTGCGCGGACGCGGGCGGGTCGGAGGCGGAGATCAGGAAAGCCGCCGGCGAGGCGATCGTCCGCGCGGACGCGGCGGAGGCGGCGGAGGCGAACCGATCCGACGCTGCCGACGACGAAAAAAAAGAAGCGCCTGGCGCGACTCTCGCGGAAGACGCCGACGCTCGCGGAAGCGCTTCTTCCGACGAACGGACCGAAGCGGAACCACAAAACGACGAGGCGCTTGATGGATTCCCAGAATTTCCCGGGTGCTCGCCCCCACTCGAGCACACGCACTGTTTGCGCCACCTCGCGCTGTTCACGAAGCTGCGCCCGCGCGTGCGCGATTTCCTACGCGCCGCGTCGCGGCTGTGCCAGCTGTACATCTACACGATGGGCGACAAGCGGTACGCGCAGGAGATGGCGCGTTTGTTGGATCCGGGCGGCGCTTTGTTTTCCGGGCGCATCATAAGCAACGAGGAGAGTACGAACGCGCGCGTGAAGGACCTGGACATCGTGCTCGGCTCTGAACGCGCGGTGCTCATCGTGGACGACACCGACCGCGTGTGGCCGAACAACCTTCGGAACCTGATCCGGGTCGACCGGTACCACTTCTTCGCGCAGAGCGCGCGGGGCTTCCGGCAGCCGGGCGCTTCTGTCGCCGACAAGAACTGGCGCGACGAGGGCGACAACGGGACGCGCGAGCAGCTCCGCGACGTTCTCGCGGTGATCGCCAGCGCGCACCGACTGTTCTTCGCGGGGACGGACGCGAGCGGGAGGGCGGACGAAGCGTTGCGCGCGTTCGCGAACGAAACGAGCGAAGATTGGGTCGAGCCCGAGAGGCTCCCCGCGTCCGCGCTGGAGACGTTGCGTTCGCGGGACGTGCGCGAGCTTCTGCTGGGAGGCGGTGACGAAAACGAAAAGAGCTCGGATACGGCCGTATCCGTCGCGAATCGGCCGTTATCGAACGTGTCCGTCGCGTTTTCGCGAATCACCGCGCGCGGCGAGCCTTTCCCGGAGCGACACCCGCTGTGGCTCATGGCGTCGAGCGCCGGCGCGGACACCTCCGGCGAGATCGTCGACGACGCAACACCCGGCGCGGCTTCTCTTTCGTCGTCGGGAGAACGGAAAAAACAGACGACGCACGTCGTCGCGCGCCGCGAGGAGGATGGGTCGAGCGCCCGCACGGAGAAAACCAAGTGGGCGCGCGCGCGCGGCGCGCGGGCGGTGGACGCGGAGTGGCTCGCGCGGTGCGCGGAGCGGTGGCGGATGCTCCCCGAGGCGCCGTACTCGCTGTTCGGGGATGGGGCGGGTGTGGAGGAAACGGAGGACGCGAACGGGGACGCCGAAGCCGCGGACGGCGAGACGTGCGTCTCGCGCGAAGCCTCGCCCGTGGCGAGCGCGTGACGACGTGTGACGACGCGCGAGCGCGCGATTCGACGACGTTTCGTTACGTCGCGTACGTATGAGTAGCGTTTTTTTTTAATAGCGCCGCCGCCCGCGCGACGCGGCGTTTCGAGACGAACGATGCGCGAACGACTGATATTACGCGACGCGCGTGTGATACCATCACGCGCCGCGCTCGCTCGGGACGTACGAACGCGTCGATGGATCTTCACGATGAAGCCCGTTTCCGTTCAAACACTCGAAAGGAGCACCTTTCAGTTCTTTCGCAGCGCCGCGGCGCCGGCTTCAAACGCGGCTTTCGCGTCCGGACTGACGGGCGCGTCTCCCAGGTAGACGTCGAACAGCGCGCGCGCGAGCTCCATCGAAGTGAGCTCGACGGTGGCGTCCGCGCCCACGACGCCGATCTCCAGCTTCCCTTCGAAGCCGGTCACGGTCGTCGCGCTGTCGTTACCGGGTTTCCAGTTGATCAGGACGCGCGAGTCCTTCTTCAAATTAGACCCGCCGAACAGATCCCTCAGCTCGTCCATCCCCGCCATCGCCGCCTCCTCCGCCACCTCGGCGGCTTCCGCCACGGTGGCCATGAAGTTCCCCTGCGCGTCCTCCGCGGTGGCCATGTTCGTCGCGATCTCGCGAATTCGGGGCACCAGCGCCTCGTCCAGCGCCTCCCAGAACGTCTTGCCGTCCACGTTGCGCACCAGCTGCACCAGCAGCGCCTTGTGGAATTTCCCATCCAGCAAACTGGACCCGCCCGCCAGCGCGGAGACGCACTGCTCGGCGTCCGCGTACATCGCCACCGCGTACACCTTGACGTTGATGATGGCGATCTTCTTCTGGCGCACGCCCGCACCCAGGCACTTCATCACTGCGGTGTTGTCGTGCGTGCTGTACGTGTCGGGGAAGGTCACCTTCGTGGCGGGCTCGACCACCGCCGCGAACACCGCGCGCGTCTCCAGGACGCGCGCCGAGGCGGATCTCGCGAAATGGGCGGGAACGACGCGAACCGCTTTCCCGAACGCGCCGCGGGACGACAGGCGCGGGCGCGCCGCGCGGGTGGCGGGGCGGACGGACGCGTGCGCGGCGACGGCGTGCATGTTGACGGTGCGTGTGCGTCGAAGGTCGAGCGTGTGCGCGCCGTTGTCACCGAGAGGAGGGGCGTCGTCGCTTGCCACCGACACACGACCGGCGCTCCAAAACGCTCGAAAAAATCTCCGGATTGGTATCCCTTGATTGGCCCGCATCTTCATCGGGCCCCGCGCACGGTCTGTTCAGGGGTGAATTTCCGCGCGATCGGTTTCGGGCGCGCGTGCGATCGTAACGACCGCTCTCCGCGCGACGACGCCGCTGCTCAGCCAGCTCGTGACAACGCACCGACGGAATCGAAGTTTCTCATCTCGTCATGCGCGTCGCGTGTCTTCGCGCGGCGGCGCTCCCCCGGGGCCTCGCTCCCCCGCGCGGGCGCTCGCAGTCCCCCCGCCGCCCTCCCCTCTCCCCGCGCGCGGCGTTCGGCAAAGGCAAGGACGTGGGCAAGCGTCTGCAGGACGAGACCGTCGGCGGCGCGGTTGGAGGCGCAGTTCTCGGAGGCTTGCTGCTCGGGCCCTTCGGCGCGGTGCTCGGCGGGCAGTTCGGCGCGAACCTGGGCTCGGACCGCAAGCGCGCGCGGCAGGCGGACGCGGCTTTACGAAAACAAGGTATCACGCCGGAGATGGTGCGCATGGTAGAGGAGTGCGCGGAGGGCCTGGGCACGGCGGAGGAGGCGCTGCGCACGGCGAAGGATTCGTTTCGCATCGCGCTGGAGGAAGCCGCCGAGCTCGACGCGGAGGTGTCTGAGCTGTACAACATGGCGAGCGCCGCCGTGCGTTCCGGCGACGACGACACCGCGCGCGGGTACCTCACCGATCGGAAACGCGCGCAGCAAAAGCTGGAGGAGGCGAAACGGAGGGCGGGGGAAGCGAAGGCGCGCGTCGCGCGCGTCGAGGCGAGCGTCGAGACGCTCTCGTCGCGGGCGAAAAAGCTCGAGTCCATTCTCAAGGAGAACATGGCTGTCGCGGCGGAGCGATCCGCCTCGGAGGCGGCGGCGAAGGTCGAGGGCCGCGGGGAGAGTCTCGGCACGGCGGCGGACCTGGAGGCGATGTTCGAGGACCCGCTGGAGAAGAAGTTCAGAGACCTCGAGGGAGGGGAGCGAGGGAAAGACTGAGACTCAGTCTCAGCCGAAAAGAGCGCGCGACGCGCGACGCGACGGACGTCGTCTCTCAATCGACGCCAGACTCGACTCCTATCCTATACATTGTATCTACGCGCGCGTCGAGTTTCGCGAGCGCGCGCGACTTTTCGCGCGCGCGACGCGTCACTCTCCCGCCGCGGCGCTCGCCGCGTGCGCCTCCATCGAACGCAGGGCGTCCCTGTTCTGCGCCACGCTCTTCCGCATCGCCTCGATCTGCCTCGAGAGCGCGGCGAGGCGCTCGGCGGGGGAGGGCGCGGACGAAACCTCCGAATCCGAACCCTCCGAACCCTCCGAACGTTCCTCTGATCTCCGCGAGACGCGTCGCGACACGCCGCTCGCCGTCTCCGCCACCTCGGTCCGCTCGCCGTCCGCGTCCACGAACCCCTCGACGCACGCGAAGTGCACGACGGGCACGCGATGACGCGCGTCAGCGGTCGCGTCAGCGGTCGTCGCCGTGTCGTCGAAAAAGTCGTCCGCGTCTCCGCCCCCCGCGAGCGCTTCCGTCGCGGCGGCGCGCGTAGACGCGTAGACGCCGGGGTTCGGACATGTTCGGCTCGTCAGACCCGAGCCGGCGCCGCGGAGCGACGGGTCCCCCCCCAGCGCGCGCGCCGGGTCCGGCCAGCGCCTCCGGTACGGAGCGTCCAGGTCCACGTCTCTCTCCACGACACCAGGGGGCGTGCGTCGCCGCGACGAAGCGCGCGCGGCGCGCTCGCGCGCGACGCGCGCGGACGCCGTCTCGGAAACCGCGGCGACGTCGAACGCGATCCGCTCCGGCGCGTCCGAGCCGGCGGCGCTCGGCTGGCTTCTTCCGTCTCTTCGGTCTGTCGCCTCGTCGCTTTGTCTCGCCGAAGCCGCCGCGCGCTCCGAAGGCTCCGCCGCATCACCCGCGTCGCCACCCGGGTTCGTTCGTTCGCGGCTGAGAAACACGGGAAGCGGGTGCCCCTCCGTGGTGAACACCGCGCCGCGCCCGGACAAAAACCCGCCCGGGTCGTCGAAGAGCAGGTACAGGTACTTCACCGTCTCGGCGAGGAAGAAACTCGGCTGGTGGTCCTCCTTGGTCATGCGGCGCACGTCGCGCACGGACGCGTACCCGCCGGGCACCTCGTGGTTCCGCACGAGGTCGCTCGCGATCTGAGCGCCGGCGTGTCTGAACGCGTCGTCCTTCGTGGCGGCGAACAGAAGCGCGGCGCTCTCGACGAGCTCGGGTCGGAGCGGGTACTGCTTCTCCGAGGGGTGCACCGTCTGGTCCGCGTACAAAAACCGCTCGGGCTGCGCGCCGTACGTCCGCCACAGCGCGAAGAACCGCGACCACGTCTGGTTGGCGCTCTCGAGGTCGCCGAGCAACACCTGCACGCCAGGCCAGAACGCCTGCAGCGAAGTCGCCTGCATGTGCGTCGGCGCGCCGTTGTCTAAGTGCGCCTCGTGGTACCACCCGTCGTCGTGGTACCACTTCATCACCGCCACGTACGCGTCGCCGAACACGTCGAGCGCCTCGGCGTCCCCGAAAGCCACGTGCGCCTTGAGGAGGTACTCGAAGAACGAGTCGCATCCGGCGCCGATCCCGCCGCTGCGGTTGATCCAGCGGCCGGTCTTGACGTCGATGGTGTTCCCGAGCAGATCCCGGTCCGACCGCCGACTCCACAGCGCCTTGACGGCACGCTTCGACGCGCGCTCGAACCGCCAGTCCCCGGTCATGCGCGACAGCGCGCCGAACTCGAGCGCGTACGAGCCCACCGCCGCGACGTTGGTCTCGGCGGTTTCGCCTCTGCGAACGCCGTGACGCAGGTTGACCCAGGCGTACGGCATGCCCGTCTCCGTGTCGAACGCTCGTAAAAGCCGACCGCCGAGGTCGTGCGCCAACTCCAGCAATTCCCCGGCGTACCCGGGGACGACGAGATCGGCGGACGTCCGGGATGACGCGTTTCGGCGACTCGAAGTTCCGGCGTCGGCGACGAGGCCGGCGGCGATGGCGTGCGCGGAGAGCAAACCGCCCAGCGCGCGTATGTTGCACTCGAACGCGTTCACGCGCACGTCCTGGTCGAAGTTCAGGTGCCTTGACATCCACCGCACGTTCTTCGCGAACTCCGAGTGGTTCCCCAAAACCGCCAACGTGCTGGTCGCGTCGATCAACGTGAGCGCGACGCCGCGGTAGCTCGAACTCAGGTGCTCGCGGCGCAGGTTCCCGAGCTCGCCCAGCGAGTCCGTGTACGTCTTCGTCAGAGGCTTCAGCTCGTCGTGCGGGAACGCGTGCCGCAGGTAATTGTCGTACCCGTGGTGGAACATGCGCCGGACCTCCGCCGCCGCGGCCGCGCGCATCGCCTCTGTGAACGGCGGACTCGAACTCGGACCGAGTGGGCCCGCCGAAGCGCCGGGGTCGAACGCGTGGGCGACGTCGTCCGCCGGCGCCGAGGCCGGCGGAGACGCGGAACCGCGGCGTGAGGAGGTGAAGCGCACGGTCGGGCGCGCGTACGTCTCCGCGGGCGCGCCGGACGAGACCGGCGCCGCGCAGCAGGCGAGCACGAGCGCCAGGAGCGTCACCGCGAGGCGCGAGGCGCGCGCCATCTCGTCCCGACCCGAACCGGAACGCGCGCGGGTGCCGTGCTGCGTCGATGCCGTGGTCCCCTCGAGACGCGGCGGCAGTCCGGTCGCCTTCCCGGGTGCCACGCGCCCGCGCCCTCGACCCCTTCGCCCGACCCGAGCCGAGATCGAGGCGCGACCGCGTGGGCCCGCACTCGGCTCTGGCGGGCCGTGGGGGTCGAGACGAACGACCGCGGGGGGGCCTTCGAGAGACGTGCACGCGTCCACTCCAGACTCCACGACCCAACAGCCAACACCAGTCGATGCCTGAAAATCTCGACGTGCCTGGCGCTTTTTTTCGGCCGATCCCGACTGGCGCGAAACTCGCGGAGCCCGCCACGTCAACGACGCGTCTCGCTTTATCTCGCCCGATTGCACTCAGTTCCCGGACCACACCCACGCGCGCGTCCCAGCCCCGCACACACGAGCACGATGAGCTTCTCCGTCGCGCACCTCAGCGCGCGATTCGCGTGCGCCGCGCCCGCCTCCGGGTCCGCGCAGACCTCCCGCTGCCGCACCGCCGCGCGCGCGGTCGCGCCCGTCGCCGACGCCTCCTCCGATCGCGTCTCGATGCCCACCTCGCGCCGCGCGGCGCTCGGCGCGGCGCTCTCCGCGGCGGCCGCGGTCGCTGTCACCGCGCGCCCCGCGCTGGCGGTGCGCGGTCAGCAGGTGTGCGACCCCACGGAGGACGGCGCGGAGTGCCGCCAGCGCCTGCTGGTGGGCGACGAGACCACCGGGTCGCTGAACGGGTACGAGGAGAAGTCCAAGAAGTCGTTCGCGGCGGCCAAGGCGAGCACCAACCCCGATCTGACCAACTACCAGAAGGACACGCTCGTTCTGGTGGAGGAGGTGGAGGCTGTGCTCGCGCTGGACGTGTACGACATGACTCGCGAGAAGCGCATCTCGGTGCTGAAGAAAGACGGGAACACGTGGTCGTCCAAGTACGCGCCGGGAGGCAGCGCCAAGACGGCTTCGGGGCGCGCGTTTTACAACGCCATCAACCAGGTTTCCGGGCACTTCAACGCCAACGGCATCGCGCCGCTCCCGGCGTCGCGCCAGGCGGTGGTCAACGAGAACCTCGTGAAGACCAGGGAGCTCATCGCCGAGGGGCGGTGACGTGACGTTCGATGCTTTGATGTTTGACGTGACGCGTTCGTGCGCGGGGCATCATGGAAAGGAAAGCGCGCTCCCGTAGCTATCGCCGTGAGGTATTACTATCGTAAAAAGGAAGACATCGCGTACGCGTCAGACTCCGTCCACGCGCTCAGCGGGTCGTCGTTCGCCCCGCGCGCCCGGCGCGCCCTCGCGCGCTTCCTCGGCGCGCCCCTCCTGCAGCGTGTGCGTGACCATCGCGAGCGACTCCCCGAGCGATTTGACGTTGTTCTGGTCGAACATGTCCGTCACGTTCTTGAACGCGTGCTGCCCGTACTCCATGTGCATCATCCCGCGCTCGCGCTCCGTGTACCGCAGCACGAAAAAGCCGAACAGCAACGCGAGGCCGACGTTGATCACCATCACCACGGAGAGCCCGATGACGATGCCGAAGTGGAACATCGTCCAGACGCACACGCTCGCGTCCGCGGCGATCAGCGCGATCACCAGCAACATCTTGACGATGTTATACAGGAACATGCGAATGCCCACCTCCTGCGCGAACGCGATGGCCGACTCGAATTCGGCGCCCTCCTCCGTCTGCTCGCCCTCGGCTTTGGCGGTCTCGTCGCGCGCGCTCTCCAGCGCCGCGCGAAGCTCGCGCCGTTCGCGCTCGGCTCGCGTCTCGGGAACGGCGCGAATCGAGAGCGAGTTCTCGTCGTCCGAAACCGAAACCTCCGAGTCTTCATCGCGTCGCTCGAGTTCCGAGCGCCGGTCCGCGGCGACGCTCGCGTCGCCGTCCGCGTCCGCCGCGGCGGCGGCGGTTTCGCCCGCCGCGCCGCCGGCGTCGAACGAGACGGCGGAACGCCTCCTCGGGCGGCCGGGCTGGTTTTCTTCGTCTCTGGGCGGCATCTGTTCGTGCGCCACGCGCCCGAACTCGCCGAAGGACGCAACGCGCCGCATGTCGTCGCTCGCGGGGCTCCGAGGCGACCGCGGCGAGTCGATGGGCGACAGGCGGTCCAGCGGCGAGTCGCCGAGCTCGAAAGCGCCGTCCTTCGGAAAGCCGCGCGGCGGCTTTACCGGCGAGGGCCCCGCCGAGACGTGCGACCTCGAGTCGAACATCTCTGACTCGTTCCCCGCCGTCTTGCTCCTTCCCTTCGTGTACCCCGCGGAGAAGCTGTTGAACATCTGCCACAGCATGCCGCCGCCCTCAGCCTTGCCACCTTGGCGCGCGGGAGTCAGCGCGGTGCCCTCGCTCTTGCCGCGGCGGTGACGGTGCGCCGACGCCAGAGAAGAAGACGCCCCCGCGAAGCTCGCCGAGCCCGAGACGCCGGACGGAACCCGGAACTCGCCAACCGCGCTTTCGTACGAGCTGTCGCGCCGGTGGTGGCCCGGCTCGCCGCGCGAGCCGCGCACGCTCGCGCTCCCGCCG
>MDSV01006529.1_pt1 | contig 18716 bp, 25 predicted proteins | sample 810851 | NCBI WGS metagenome assembly MDSV01 (sample SAMN05326640, study PRJNA326480) | marine metagenome | isolation source: seawater | place: Atlantic Ocean: North East | collected 2012 | reverse complement strand
GCCTTTGTAGAACACAGAGCTCGTATAGATCCGTCCTTGAACTTGTCAAGTGCTTCCTTCCTTTGCTTCTTAGTCTTACCGCTGTGGTAAGCAAGTGCAAAAGGTTGTATAGACTCTGACAGTGTATCAGTAAATGCATTAGCACCACCGAACACTAGCATTTTGCTATCTAAGTTTTGTAACACTAGCTTTTGTAGCTCTTGTACTTTGTTAGATGCAAAGTCAACAATCTTTTTACGATCTCTTATGCATGCATAGAATCTGGCTGCTGCCTGCTTATCCTGTGGAGTAGCATTCTTGTTAGCCATAATCTGCTTTGCATTGTCAAAAGCGTCATACTGACCAAGCTTGTATTTCCAATACACAAACTTGTTCTGCACACTTTTGTAGTCTGCCTTCTCATCAGCTGTTAGCTCGATAGGCACACACACAATATCATACGGAGCCACAAGACCAAGATTAACACACTGGTCAAGCGTAATCTTATAGGCTGTAGGAGCAAGCTTAAACAAGTGTAGTTTATACTCATTCTCTTCAGGCAGCGTAGCTGTCATGCATAGCAACCTGTCGTATGTATTGTTCTCAAAGAACTTGCGGTACTCTGGCGACAAGCCAAGGTGTACCTCGTCGCACACAACAACGTCGTAGTGTTCGCCAACATACTTGTATGCTGTCTGATAGCACACAATGTCAACTCTATCTACGATGTGGTCATAGTCCCACTTAGAGAATTCTTCCTTGAATTGCTCTTGTAGTTGGACAGTAGGCACAAGCACAAGGCCACGACCTGTAGGTACATTATCAAGTACTTTACCAATAGCAATAACACCACACCTAGACTTACCGAAGCCTGTGCCAGCAATAATGCTGCCTACAAAGCCTTCTTTAGCCCACGCATTTAGTGCCTTGCGCTGTTCTGTATCCTTGATCTTGTTTACCTCCGACATAGTTAACTGCATTTCCATAAGTTCACTGTTCTTTCAGTTTCCTGATCATAGTAATCTCCTGCATGTGAAACAAGTCCTTTGTCTCTAAGTTCTGTAACACGGCCTGTAACCCTGTTAATGTCCCAGCCTAGACTCTTAGCAATCATACGATTAGTGGCTTGCCCTAGCTCATTCTTAAGACACACAAGTACTTGTAGTTGCCTCTTTGTAAGCGTAGTGCCTTCCTTTAGCTGGTCGTATGACTCTAGCGATTTAGTGTTCATGTTAGTCTTCATATCCTTCTTTTTCTTCTTCTAAGATTAAACTTTCTAGTCCCTCTACATCAAGGCCGACAGCACTTACTAAGAACTCTGTCATTTCGACTTCTACCTCTGCACCTTCCTTGTTTGGTAGTTGCAGCCAAATTGAATGCACACTAACTTCAGGCGGACTACCAGGGTGTCCACTGCCATCAGGGTAATACAGCACTTCAGGTTCGCCAGGATCAAAGTCGTACTCTACAACAAAGTCCCAGCCTTCTAATAATTCTAATTCTGTTTTTGCCATTTTAATAAATTTTAAGCTAATATTAATTTAATTTCAGCGATTTGTGCTTTTAACTCTTGGTTTTCTCTTTCTAAATACGCCATTTTAGATTTGTTGATCATATAACAATCATCGTCACTTTTATCTAAATCAGGCTGGCGGCCAAGCGCTGCCGAACAAATATTATAACGTCTTCTATAATTTTTATCGACCTCATATATATCTCTATGCACTTTATAAGCGTGCAGAGCTGTAGCATGATTTCTATTAAATATCTTGCCTACTCTAGCACTCTTATATAGCAGTTCATCATGCAATAAAACCATACATATTCGTCTAGCTTCTACTATATCGTGTCTTCTATCTTTTCCACGAATGTCCTTGATAGAAACATCAGTTATTTTACTAACAGTAGTAATAACCTTTATAGCATCGCTATCCATATTTATTATTTCTCCCATGATTTAGAAATGTTTGTGTCTGCCTTAAGCAAACCATTTGTTACAACTTTTTGTGCAGCATGCTCCATATATCCTGTCATTGCTTCAACCCAGATGTCTGCATATTCTATTTTGCATATTGTGTCAATCTGGTCGTGCACTGTCATTACTAATTTAACAGGAGCATTGTTTGCTCTAATATAGTCTCGCATATAAGTGAGAGCTAGCTTAGTCATATCAGCAGAAGCGCCCTGAATTGGTGTATTCTTAGATGCACGCTCGATAGAGCCTAGCTCCATCTTGTCGGACACACTGTTCCATATTTTAGGGTACCAGTTTGGGAACCATCTACGTCTATTATATGGAGGAAAGGTCTTAATGTATCCAAACTTTTTGCCAAAGCTACCAAGCTTGTCTAAGAACCCACCAATAGCAGGGAAAGCATTGAAATATTTATCAATCAAAGCTTCTGCATCTTTCACGCCAATGTCAAGAGTGTCAGCTAACTTATGTGGACCCATGCCATAGGCTAGTCCAAAGTTAATTGTCTTGACGTTTGTGCGTAATTTCTTATGCTGAGGACAATTGCACTTACCTTTAGCTAGTAGGTAGTTACAACCATCTTCAGCACCAGATAACCATTCATCGCCATAAACCAAGTCAGCACATACACTGTGCAAGTCTTGACCTTTCTGAAGCGCGTCAGTCCATACAGGATCTTTACTACCAAAAGCTATAACGTTCAACTCTTGAGAACTATAATCTGATGAAACAAAGCACCACCCTTCAGGGGCAATAAAACAGTTTCTAAAACTATTATTTGCAGGAATCTGTTGCATGTTAGGCTTACGACTAGCAACACGTCCTGTGTCTAATATCTGATTAAAACTAGTATGTATCTTGCCATCGCCTGATACAAACTTGAAGAAGTCTTTGCCATAGCTAGTGGCTAGTTTCATCTTCTCTTTATACTTTACATACTTATCTATTAGTGGATACTTGCGTCTGTACTTGTACATCTGCTTGCCGTTAACGTTCTCCAAGTCTGGCACAAGCTTTTGAAATACAGCTAGCACCTGTGTTGGTGACGTCCACTTGACATTTACTTTTCTAATGTCATCAAAGTCAGTAAATAAATCAGTTTGTACAACGGTAGATATAAACTCAGACAGCCTGGGATCTGAAACTAGCATGTCGTCTAGTTCAGTACGCATAGCGATAGCTTCTGCCTCGCTTTGCTTGGCAATGACTTCCCACTTGTCCTTGTCTATATCTAGTCCGTTGTACTCTATATCAGAAAAAGCTAGCACTGCCTCGTTTTCAAGGTCTACAACATTCTCAAGTTTATACTTGGCAATGTTAGGCAGTTGCTTTTGTCTGATTTGCAAAAGATATTCAACATCCTTTGCACCGTAGACTATCTGGTCATCTCTAAATGGTTGACCTGTCAAGCCTATAAATTGGTTACGAACTTCTTTGTTTAATTCTACTCCTAAATACCTATCACATAGGTGAGCTAGTCCGTAACGTAAATCTTTACCACAATTAATCACGCGCTCAACTAAGAATGTGTCGTAAATGTTTGCACACTCTATGTCAGCCCAACGTTTAATAAACTTGTAGTCAAACTTAGCATTGTGAAATATCTTGATAATGTCTTCACTTTCAAGTATATCTCTCAAAGGTTCAATGCTTACAAACCTAGTATCTATTACAAACTGCTGATGTTCATCACCAATCTGGAACATAATCATTTTCTTACACGTAAAGTCAAAGCCCTCAGTTTCTGTGTCGACACCAAGAACTTCTGCTTTACTGCAGTATTCTACCACATCATCTATTGTTCCCTCCTTGAATGAGGTACTTGTCGATGCTGTTGTTGTTACGAATGTTATCATCTCTCAAACCTTTTAAGTACATTTCTACAAAGTTAATTTTATGTTTAACTTTTTCTGTAATTAATATAGTACCATTGTACATATATTGTTTAACTCCTTCAGCCTCTGCAAATTCATACGCCTCTTTGTAGTCATAATACTCTCCAGTTTGTAGCATATGATATAAATCTTTAATCTTGCCCATTCTAATTGTATTAAGGAAGCAAAAGGGGACCGAAGTCCCCTAATGCCACTAATCTAACCATCATTCACTATGGTTACTTAGTCTTCATCGAAGTCTTTTTGTTCTTAGACCCTGCTGGACGACCTCTACGTTTTGTAGTCGCAGTCTTCGTACCCTTAGGTACATAGGTTTTCTTAGAGGTTGTAAGTAGGTCAATAGTAATTGACTTCTCTGAAACGGTAACGTTATGACCTGCAGTAATGGTAACTGTAGTCTTTCCGTTGTTGATAATTATGTTCTTCATAATCAGTTAATTAGATAAAAATGTTAAAAAATACTTTACACTTTTGTGTAAATATAATAAAAATGAGTACACCAACCAAATGATGTACCCATTTTATTTATAGTTATTACGAGAATATCTCGCCTGTTACTGTGTCAACCATAGCTTCAGTCTTCTCAGTCTGTGCAACCTGAACTGGTGCATCAGCTTTTAAGAACACATCACTTGGCTCAGTAAATACTATGCTAGAGTAAGTAAAGATGTAATCTCCATTGTGTAGAATGAAATCTCCATCTCTGCCTTTACGCTTTGCAGTAGTTTCTACTCTTGATGCTCTGTAATCATCAGCTTCTACGCTTTCTACAATTTGAACACGTAGTGGGAACTCTTGTCCCTCAAATGATGCTACAGGATTAAGAATATTAACTGTCAATATCTCATTTCCGTTCTCGTCTAGAATCCAACCTGCGTCATCTCCAAGAGACACACCAAGTGCTGATTCTAAATCTTCTGCAGAACCATTCTGCCAAGCACGACGAGCGCTGTTTCTGGTAAACTTGCTATTAGATTTGTTGAATACATATGCAGCTGAAACGCCGCTACTGCCTTCTTTTACCTCTGCTAGTTCTGCAGAAATAAATCCGTTAGCTACTTTACGAAATCTAGTCAATAGAGTTTGACCAAGCTTTAGCGACTTAAGGTCGCCACTGTTTAGGATGTTATCCATAATAAATAAAAATTAAATAATAAATAAATGCAAAAACAAACAGCAAGTCCTTTACTTAGGCTCTTTGCTCTTTGCTTTCTTAGGTTTTATAGGTAGTGATAGTTTTTTACATAAGTCACGCCAAAATGCGTTATCTCTCTCAAGTTGGTCTATCCGTTTTTGTTGAGATTTAAGCAGTTTAGTATTGAGTTCATATAACTTCATCATATAAAATAGTTAAAGACAAGCACACGTTGTAAAACGAAAAGGTTAATAATAATGACTAAATTGTCTGTGTGCTTGTCTTGTTAAAATGAAGAGTAATGTGTTAGCTAGAGTATTTCTCTAGTTACCTGTTTAGATGTAAATAAGAATATTTCTAACACATTACTCAATGATTACAGCAGAGGTGCGTTCCTTCGTGTTCGTCTGATGCCGGTCCTAGAGTACTAACTTCCACATTTATCACTTGCTGATTAAAGGCTTTATTGCCATTAAATACGATTTACCACCAAGCTGAGCAGTTTGTACTGCCATCACGATTAGTATCGTTGCTTGATGTTCTTTGCCATTTTCCTGGCTTTTTCTTGCCACATTTGCTCTTAGTTCCCCAACCGTGGTCTTGGTATTGATTACCATAAGTTGCACGAGATGTAGAACAAGATGCCATTAGCATCATAGCAATGCCGCAGATTGCTACTAAATTAAACTTTTTCATTTGATAGAAGTTTTAGATTCTCTGAGCTTTTCTAAATAATTCTCAAGTCTATCTTGCTCATTAGATAAACTGATTAAAGACTTTTTGATTTCAGTCAGACGATTAGATATGCTTTCCATAGCTTTATCAGTTCGTCTTTGAATGTCCTCCATATCGTGGTCAATTGGAGTTTTAGTTCTGTTAGATGGTTTAGATTTAAGAATACTCATCTTGATAAATGTTTTGAATGTTTGAAATGATTAACTCATAGTATAGATTAGTTGAATAATCGTCCATTGTGATATATAATATAATTAATTAGAAAAATACAAATGTAAAAAGAGGTAGAAATTGGGTGAATGTGACTTAGTTGCCACACTCACTTACTTAGTTCCTTCAATAACTGCAACGAGTATTAAGAACAAGCTTACCAATAGTAGTAAGTCCCACAAAGTAAAGAACTGACGCTGACGTTTAGTGAGGTTCTTTGTTCGTGCTTTAAGTTTCTTTGTTAGTGCTTTAAACATAACGTAGTGTCTTTGTTTGTGAATAAAAATAAAAGCCCCGAAGGGCTAATACGTTAGACTTCTATGTCTACATATGCAGAAGGCATTAGTATCGCATATTGTGCACCTTCCTTAAACTCAGAAGGTCTAAACTCTATGCGACTACGCCACTCTGTGTCTGACTGTAGCTGGTCTAACGTTGCAAGTAGTGGCGTCGTTGCACCACCTTCTTCTACTAAGCGAAGCTTGCCCTCCGCATTTTGCTGTACTTTGTACATTTGTGAATGATTTATAGATTAATGCTCGGGGTACTCCCAAGCTCGAGAAGTAGTGGGGGTCTGTGTTGGTGTTGGTCTACGCGCTCAAAAAAACTCTACACAAAAAATTTTTTCCCCAGAAATTTTTTAATACATTTACAGGCTCATGTCGCAGCCAAAAAATTACTACAAAGAAAGGTACCAAAACACTGAGAGTGAAGGGGACCAAGAATTCACAAATGTAAACTTTCTAGATCAGACAAGATTGCAAGAACAAGAAGCCAAGATTGAGTCTGGTGAGATCTCTTGCAACACTGATAACCCAGAAGAATGTTTGAATTGCGGTAGTTAAAGATTTTTTTCTATCTTTGCATCGAGGCACACGAAAGTGTATCACCCTAGAGGACCAAACGGGCAGTATAGGGTCAGACGTTGGATTGTAGGGTTCAAATAGAACCTAGAGTTTTCTCCGATAGCCTCAGAAAGAGCGGATATAGCCGTCAGTTGGGACACATTGCACACAGGTAGGTGCGGTGAATTAACACTAGTTTTAGTGTCCCTTGGTCTCTTAATAGAGAAGCACTGCTGACAGTAAAGTTCCAATCGAAATAGGAAACCCCAAGGGGGTAACTGTGTCCAATCGGGAACAAATTTTAAATTTTTTTTGGAACTGTAAATAATTTATTTATAACTTAGCCTAAAACTAATTTTTAGATAATGGCTAAGAGCAAATTAAATTTTACACCCTTTGGAGGGTGGGTAGTATTACCTCAACCTTCTACAAAGAAGACAAAGTCTGGCATTTACTTAGATGACGAGACAGCAAAACAATTACAAACTAATATCTTGGAGGTTCTGGCCGTAGGTCCAGACTGTAGGCATACAAAGACAGGGGATACCGTTATGGTTGATCCTACTTCTGAAGCTATGCTTATACATATTGATGAGGTTCCTCATTTGTTTGTAAACGAGTTTCAAATACTTGGAAAGCTTAAGAAGTGAGACCTGCAGGCACAGTGACTATATCGCTAGATGATTATCATGATCTTCTAGATGCTCAAGAAAAAACAGAATCTCTAAGTGCTAGTACAAAGCGTGCTGGCAAAGAGATGGCTGTGTTCTTAAGCTTTCTGTCTACTCGTGCTGATATAGAGCCACATGTATCTGAGTTTAATAAGCAGTCTAAATCTGCTAAGATTATACTAGAAGATGGACGAGCAAGAATACAATTCACAGATGATCAAGACTAGGTTTGTGACATATGATCTAGACGAATTGTTTGAGTTAACAACAGATTTTAAAAAGAAGCTAATGATATGGTCAGAGAAAAATATAACGGCGACATGGGATGTCAAAGTTTACATAGGGGATCACGAATACATAATAGAAGTTTTAGTAGAAGATGATACAGACAAAAAAGAAAACAAAGCGGAAGATAACGATTGAAGGCCTTAAGTATAAGGTGGACTACAAGGTGTACAAGATAATTGATACACTAGAACAGCAGTTAAGTCATCATACTCTTGCGCTATATAACTATATAGAAATATATAACTTCAGAGAGAATCCTACAGAAATGGAGACTATTCTTTACAAGTATGCTATGCAATTACCGCATGCAGAGCTGGTAGAGGAAGAAGTTAAAAAAGCTAAAGAAGATGAACCAGAAGATAACGATTAGAGTAAATTCTACATTTAAGTATTTGCAGTTATGGAATGGAGTCTTTAACTTAACAGATATGGAATTAAGAGTTCTAGCTGCACTTGTTGATTGTAACCAGATAACAGAGGAAAAAAATCTTTGTACGTCTAAGAACAAGAAGGCTGCAGCAAGATCGTTAGGTATTAAAGACTTTAACACTTTGAACAACTATGTAAAGAAGTTTAAGGATAAGGGCGCTATACGTAAAGATGGTAAGAACTATGTTTTAAATCAATTGCTAAATACTAATACAGAGAGTGTCCAAGTTAATGTCAAGTGGAATTGATCGTGTCCCAAAAGGAATGGTTATGACGCAGTACTATTTTGAACCTTGGTATATTGCTATATGCCAGGATGCAAATGGTAAACTGTTAAGCATATTAACTGAGGAAGTAGAATCCCATGAACTATTTAGATAATGAGTGATAAGAAACATAAATTTCCTAGCGTTTGGCAGATGACTAAAAATTTTACCAAGGATCTGGCTAAGTATATTAAGGAAGGCGCACCAAATGTTACACCAGACGAATACTCTAGACGACTTGGTATTTGCGAAGGCTGTGAGCATTTTGTAGAAGAGAAATCTAGGTGCGGTGCGTGTGGATGCTTAGTAGAGCATAAAGCAAAATGGAAAACAACGACGTGTCCAAAGAAAAAGTGGGCACCTCAAATAATGTCATATGGCAAAATCGAAGAAAGCCCTGATTCAGAACTTAGCGAGTAAGTATAACTTGCCACTAAAGACTGTGACTGACATTATAGAGTCGCAGTTTAAATATGTAGGCAAGGTTATGGAGGAAGGTAAGTTTGAAGCTGTAAGATTACCGTACTTTGGTAAGTTTTCTGTTAAGGGCAACAGGGTAAAACATTTAGATAACACAAAAAAGCAGAAAGATGGACTTACTAACAATAAGTGATAACGTAGCAATACCGTCTCCGTATGTTTTGAAGATAGACGAATTTTCTAAACTAGTTAGTAGGGACAAAAGCAAGGGTAAGGACAAGTCAACAAAAGAACTTGCGTACGTATATTTTGTATGTGACCATAACTCTCCATTTGCAGTTTACGACGAGGACAGGAGACCGTCAGAAGTAAAGCTTAGCGTGTTTGGAGAGAGCAAGTGGGCGCCTGACGAGGTGGTAAAAGCTGCATGCCTAAAGTATAGAAAGCTAAAAGAAACATCTGCAGTTAGATTACTAAAAGCTGCTAGGGAATCTGTCGTTAAGCTAGAGAAATATTTTAAAGATGTAGATCTGACCTTGACAGATGATAACGGAAAGCCTATATTTGCTGCTAAGGACCTTGTTGCAAATCTATCTAAGATGGGTGACGTAGTTAACGGAATAAGTAAACTAGAAGACCTAGTTAAGAAGGAGGAGCAAGTCCAATCTAGCAACCGTGGTGGTGTTGAGGTAAACAAGTACAGTCAATAGTGGACTTTTTAGAAGACATAGAACGATACGAAAGATCAATGCAGAATGCATATGGGCTTATCACTAAAGAAATAACTTTAGATGATGTCTTCTACGACTACGAACAGAATGGAGAGATTGAAGAATTCTATTTACCCTTTGATCCACTAGAGAGTGACGGCAGAGATGCTGCAACGATAGACTTAGTAATAGAATACATGGAGTCTAACGAAGAATACGAGAAGTGTGCAAAGTTGCTAAAGATTAAAAATAGATGTTTACAAAAACTGATAGGCTAAGACCAGCTGCTTTACAGTATATGGAGCATGGCTACTACACAAATGCTCTTCCTAACACTAAGGAATACTATGACTACTGGGATAAGGAAAGGCATCGTTGCGTATACGGCTATACTGTAGGTGAGGGCCAGGATGATGAGATTGTTATTACTGGTAATCACTACTTCTATCTTAACTATTGCCCTATTGACAGATCTGTAGACGAAGAGTTACCAGACGGAACTATTATTGCGCGCAGAGAGCGTACATTCCCTGCATTTTACGATGGAGATTGGAAATACTTTACTGCAATAGATACATGCAGGAGGCAAAACAAGCATATGACGGTGTTAAAAGCGCGTCGTAAAGGATATTCTTATAAAGCAGCCGCAATGCTAGCTAGGAACTACTTTCATATCCGCAATAGTAAGAACTACGTGTTTGCAGGGCAGAAAGAATACTTGATTGGTGACGGATTGTTGTCAAAGGCTTGGGAGATTCTGTCATTTGTAGACGACAATACAGCATGGACACAGCCTAGACTGCGAGACAGAGAAATGAACAAGATGTCTGGGTACAAAAAGAATGTAAACGGAGCTGACGTAGAGCTAGGCATGAAATCACAGATTATGGGCGTGTCATTAAAAGATGCGCCAGACAAAGTGCGTGGTAAAGCGGGCGAGCTTATCTTTTTTGAGGAGGCCGGTGCGTTTCCAGGACTACTAAAAGCGTGGGAGGTAGCTATGCCTACTATGCGACAGGGATCTAAGACGTTAGGTACTATGGTTGCTTTTGGTACGGGTGGTACAGAGGGTGCAGACTTTGAGGGTATGGAAGAACTGTTCTATAACCCTGACTCATACGACTGTTTAGCTTTTGAAAACGAATGGGACGACGGTGCAATGGGTACTGTATGCGGACACTTTGTGCCTATCTACGAAAACCTAGAAGGATTTATAGATGACGATGGTAATTCTCTAGTAGAACCTGCCAAAGCTTTTGAGCTAAAGAATAGAACTAAGAAAAAAGGAACTAACGATCCTAAGGCATATGACCAGTACATAGCAGAGCATCCTGAAAATCCTAGGGAAGCTACTTTACAAGTATCATCTAATCTGTTTGATATAGCATCGTTACAAGAACAGTACAACAAAGTAAAAGTTAATAATCTGCATTCTATAGGAACTGCAGGCAAGCTATACTACGGTAAGGGCAATAAGATAGAGTTTGCAATGGATGGAGATGCTAAGCCAATACTACGATTCCCGCATAGAAAAGAAGATAACCTGCACGGAGCTATAACTATCTATGAGGGGCCGTATAAAAATGCATCTGGGCAAACACCGCATAATTTATACCTAGTATGCCATGACCCTTACGGACAAAACCAATCTGCAGACTCTACATCGCTAGGAGCTGCGTATGTTATAAAAAGAGTAAACAATATCAGTCAACCTGATGATTTAATAGTAGCTAGTTATGTTGGACGACCACACACGCAAGACGAGTATAATAGGAATCTGTTTATGCTTGCTGATTATTACAATGCTAAAATTGGTTTTGAGAATGATCGCGGAGCTGTAATACAGTATGCTAAACAGCACAGGAAACTGCACAAGTTGCAGGTAGAATTTGAGATGCTAGACAAGAAAGATCTAAGATCTAAGAATGTAAAGCGTCAGTATGGTATGCATACAACTGAGGCTAGGAAAAGGCAAGGCGAGTTGTATATTAGGGACTGGTTAAATACTACTAGGTCTGTAAATGAAGATGGGACTACTGTTTTAAACATGCATAAAATCTATGACCTGGCGTTACTGCAAGAGCTTATAAAGTTTAACCACAAAGGCAACTTTGACCGTGTAATGGCGTTAATGATAGGCATGTACCACACTAGAGAGTTGTACAATGCAGAAGTCAAAGAGGTGCTAGAAGACAGATCTGTTGACAGCTGGTTTGACAATAACTACAATTAAGTGTTATATCTATAATGATAATCTTAAAAATTGTAGGGTGTATTGACTTGTATAAAAATTTAGTAATTTTGTAATTCATGTATTTAGGGGGAGAAAAAATACCGCAGCAAAGGCTGCCTATGTCTAAGAAAACGAAAAAGTGGCGCGAGCAGTGCGTTGAAGCTTTTATTAACTTATCTCACAATGGCATAGACGATCACAAAGATGATCTAAAGATTTTATATGATTATTATAACGGTATAATTGATGAGGCCGACTATCGTTACGTTTTAAAACCTTATGGAAAAGCCCGTAAGAATTTCCCCTCTAAAATGCGTAACTATCCTATTATTAAACCTATTGTGGATCTTCTACTAGGCGAAAAGTCAAAACGACCTCTCAATTATACTGTTACCGTACAAAATGGGGATGCTATCTCAGAAAAAGAAAATGCAAAGCAGCAAGCTATATATCAGAGTTTGCAGATGCAGTTTCTAAAAGTATTAGCTGAGCAGAACCCAGAAATGATACAACCTGGGCAAATACCTGAAGAGGTTCCTTTGCCTGAGCATATTGCACAGCAGTTTGATAATACTTATGTAGATAACAGAGCTATCAAAGGGCAACATGCTATGTCATACATTATGCAAGAGCAAGAAGTGTATGATAAAATACAAAAGGCGTGGTTTCATTTTCTAGTAGCAGGAGAAGTGTATACACACAGAGGTGTACGAAACAAGGAGCCATTCTATGATATACTAAATCCTATTGACGTAGATTACGACAAAGATCCAGATCTTGAGTTTGTAGAAGATGGCGATTGGGCAATTGTACGTAAGTACGTGCACGCGTCTACAGTTGTTGACCACTACCATGAGTTTTTGTCAGACGAGCAAGTACTAGAACTAGAAGAGCCTAGACAACAAGACGTAGAGTCTTATTTATTATTTAGGGCAACATCAACCTCTGATCCAAACGTACACAGAAATAGACTTGTAGAAGTAGCTAATGTGTATTGGAAGTCTAGAAAGCGTATTGGCTTTTTGAACTACGTAGACCCTGAGACAGGCATGATGGAGGAGATGGAAGTAGATGATGGATTTAGAATGCCTGCTGAAATGAAAGAAGCGGGTGCTACACTAAAATGGGTATGGACTAACGAGGTGTGGGAAGGAACACGTATTGATGGTAGATTTTACATTAACATAAATCCACTAGCTAACCAGAGGATTTCTTTAGACAACCCGTCTAAGTGTAAGCTACCAATTAACGGACGTAAGTATTCAGATATAAACTCTAAAAATATATCTCTAGTATCAATGGGTATCGCATACCAGTTGAACTACAATATTTATAAGTACCGTTTAGAGCTAGCGATTGCTAGAAGTAAAGATATTATTGCCCAGTTTGACATTAACATGATTCCTAAGAAGTGGGACATGGACAAATTCATGTACTATGTAGAAGGTACAGGTATTGCATGGGTTGATTACAACAAAGAAGGCATACAGCTATCACCACAACACCAGTCAGTGTTAGATATGTCTATTAAGACTATACAACAGTACATTGTACTGCTTGAGTCTATTTTAGGAGAGTGGGAAAAGCTATCTGGTGTAAGTCGTCAGAGACAAGGGGAGATTGGTGCGTATGAAGGTAAGGCATCTTCACAGCAGGCTATTCTACAGTCGTCACATATTACAGAAGACCTATTCCGTAAGTTTGCTAGACTAGAGCAAAGAGATATGCAAGCTCTACTAGACTATTCTAAGGAGGCATGGCTATCTGGTAAGAGAGGTCAGTATGTTATGCCTGACGGAACAGTAGACTTTTTAGACTTGGATTCTTTTGACCACATGGAGTCTAACTACGGTATATTCTTGTCAGATGCTGGTAAGGATCAGATGAAGCTAGACCAAATCAAAGGATTTACACAGGCTATGATACAGAATGGTGCTAAGCCATCTACTGTAGTTGATATGCTAGACGCAGAAAGCTTCCCGCAGATTAAGTCTAAACTTAAGGCTGCAGAAAAAGCGGCTGAAGAATTAGAGGCTGCGCAGCAACAGGCACAACAGCAAGCACAACAGCAAGCTATGCAGATGGAGCAAATGAAGATGCAGCAAGAGGCGATGGAGAAAGAGAAAGACAGACAGACAGATATTGAAATTGCACTTATCAACGCAGAAGCTAAGAAGAATCCTGAAGGTGACAGCTTTAACATGCAGAAGATGCTACGTGACTTTGAGGTAAAGCAAAAAGAGCTAGATATTAGAGAGCAGGAATTGCAAGGCAAGATACAAGCTGATGCTACTAAGAATGATATTGAGCGAGATAAAAACATTATAGCAAAAGAAGCAAACGAGCAAAGAAATGCTGAATAACCAACAGCGTAGGGAAATATTAAATGCTGCTAAAGCAACTGGGCACCAAGGTAGTGTGTTAGATTTGTTTGCACAAGCAGAAGCTGGTGTAGATGTACCTACATTGCTACATGCAGAGCAGGATGCTAAAAGGCAAATGGAAGCTCAGCAGATGCAGGTTGCTAGAACACAGCAGGAGCAGCAAGCAGGGTTACGAGAAGAGCATGCTAGGGGTAACACAGGTGCGTCTATGGCATTTCCAGATGTAGCACCTAATGCATCGTTTAATACTGAAGGAATGAAAGTTCCTATTAATATTAGTAAGTTTGATCAGCAAGGGCACTTAGTACAATCATTTAAGGATGTTCCACCTGGTGTACAGAACTTACCTACAGGACCTGGGCGAGGTACGGTTATAGAAACACCTGCATACAAATACGGTGGATATAAGAAAAAATATCAAAATGCAGGTTTTAACATTAATAATATCACCTTTATTAAGAAAAAGCCTTATAAGGATAGAGAATATAACATAGGTAACTATCAGCAAATAAAAAATCAACAGATTGAAGATATAGCAAAAGGTATTCCAGGATTTGAGGATGCTTGGATGACGATGTCTTTAGAGGACAGAAATAATTTATTAAATACCATAAACCGTGCAGACTATACAGTAAAGAAATCTGCAGAAGAAGGAAAAGAATTTGGATTTGGAGACGCTGTTAGTCTTGCTTGGAATACAAAGGTATCGCATTTAAAACCTTTGAGGAAAGCATTAGGTATGAGTAGAGGAGAGTTTACAGGAGCAATAAAAGACTCTATTGTAAACTATGCGCAAGATAAAAATCCAAAAGTAGATCCTGACCATATTAGTTCAGAGGCAGATAAGTATTATTCTATGGCTAGAGTGCCATTAATGGGTTTAAGCTATAGGCAGGGAGGGCCAAAGAAATACCAAGGTGGGGGACCCGACGCAGAGGTAGATATACTTGACTTAGATAAGAATGCTAATCCTTTCACATATCATGAGCCTACTAAAAACAAAGCTATTTTAGAAAGCAATAAAGCAGGACTTGGCACAGAGGGGTTAGATGTTACTTATATAAATCCTGATAACATTCAATCTTTATCTTCTAATGTAACTCCAGAAGAGTGGGAAATGATTCAAGATGCTCAAGGAGCGTACCCTTTAGGTGAAGCAGTAGTTGGTGGTGATTTTGAGCCGCAAGATATTCCTAAAGGATATGATCCTTATGCAAACAATTCTATGGAGCAAAAGATCTTTGATAACCTTGGTATGGATGGTGTTCTAAGGTATAGACAACAAAAAGCAGGACAGCATGCAGCAACCGAGCCAGTTGGAGCTTGGGGCAGCGCAATTCTTGGCGGTGGAGCTGTACTAGGGAGTGTAGGAGCTCTTCCTGGGTTAACGGGAGTAACGACGCCAAGTGCATTAGCTAGCGGCACAACTAGACTTGTAACCGCAGGACCTAGGTATTTTGGTAACAAGTTTCTAACTCATACTGGGCAAGCGCTTACAGGTGTAGAAGGAGGTTTTGGATCGTATTTAGGAGCATTAAGATCGGGGCAATTGGGCGGACAAGGCCTTAGGACTCTTACACCTTTTCAAAGAGCAAACTCCGGATTAATGTCTACATACTACGGAAAAACTTTTGCAGGTTTACCAGGGGCGGTTAATAAAATGTACGAAGGAGCAGGTGCTGAGTTTACTGGAAAAGGCGATTTGGGCACTAGAAGCCGTTTTGTTGAAGGATTTGCAGATGTGTTACCTTACTCAAAAGGAGCGGGCTTTTTACGTAATCAAGTTCTTGGAGGCGTAACTCCTTTAGAACTTACTAAGTTTGGAGAAGCGTTTGACAGGGGCGATTACACAGAAATGGGCGCAAGAGGTCTTGCTTTTGGATTTAAAGGAGATCAATCAGGACTTGTTGATCAGGGAAAGAATTTATTGTCTACAGCAATATCTACAGGTAGAAAATTTAACCTGTTTGATCCGGCAGTTGATGTGGCTAGCGGTTTTGCAAGTGATGCGTACACAGGTGCTACAGATTATATAGCAAATCTTTCTAATCGCTTTAAAAATCTAGATGCTGGGGACCAAGGTTACCAAGACTTTCTTACAGGTCAAGAAACTGAACGTGTAAATCCAGGCAGCCAAAGAATGGGAGGACCTCGTATGTATCAGAATGGTGGACCAGTTGATACTGATCCAGTAGAAGATTACGTAAGAAGGTATCTTAACGATAAGTTTAATATTGATTATGATAAACTACTAGATAATCAAAAACAAGAGTTACGCAGGCGCGCGATACAAGACGCTAGATACCTAGAACAGACTAAAACTAGACCTGATTTATATCCTGAATTAAACTTTAATAAGTCTTAGGAGTGATATATAATAAAAGAGACAGTAAAAAACTAAACATATATTTAAATCAATTCAATATAAACTATTTTTGTAAAAATTAATTTTATAGACTATGGACAAACCAGAAGAAGAAAAGATCGTACTAGATGACATATCGTTTGATGATATGCTAGGTGACGGTCTTACGACAGAGGCCCCGACGGAGGTGCCTGAGGTCGAAGAAAAACCAGAGCAGGAAGAACCTGCAGATAATGAACTTGATAACGATGCTGCTGATAAAGTAGAAGAAGAAGAAGAGGTAGAAGAAGAAGAAGTTATGAAGGTCCTTGAGGAGGATGAGGACGAGGATGAAGACGTTGCAGAAGATAAAGACGATGATAGTGTTGTTGGACAAATTATTTCTTCACTTGGCTACGAAGTTGAGGAAGAGTATGATGACACCACTGAAGGTCTACTTAAATTAACTCAAGATGTTGGTACTAAGATGGCAGAAGATCAGCTTGATCAGTTGTTTGAAAAGTTTCCACTTGTAAAAAACCATCTTGAGTACGTTCTTAACGGCGGAGAGTCGCAAGAGTTTATGCAAGCTTATGATCCACAATTGGATTACAATAAGATAGATATTGCAGAAGATGACGTGAGAAGTCAAAAAGCTATTTTGTCAGATTACTTTGTTAGCAAAGGTCATGATCAAAACTTTATTAAAGAGCTTATTGATGATTATGAAGATACTGGTAAATTATTCCAGAAGTCACAAGCTGCAAAATCTTCATTAGCTCAATCGCAAGGTCATCAGAGACAACAGTTACTCACTCAACAAAAAGAGCAACAAGCGAAAGCTCAAGAAGAACAAATACAGTTTTGGAACGGTGTGTACGATACCATTGAGAATTCAACAGAATTTGCAGGAATAGCTGTTCCAAAAAGAGACAAAGCTAAATTTTTTGACTATGTCTCTAAGCCTGTTAATCAAAATGGTATGACACAACGAGATCTAGACCATGGCAATGCAGACATGGATGTTAAGTTAGCAATCGATTACCTTATGTATAAGGGATTTGATTTAGGTAACTTAATTGACAAGAAAGCTAAGACTACGGCTACGAAATCACTAAGAGAAAGAATAGCTAAAAATGAGGAGTCTGTAAAGAGTGCTCGTAAAGCCTCTAGACGTAAGTCGAAGTCGGTTGATTTAGATAATCTTGATCTTAACTTTTAATAAATGGCAATTTTAAAATGCAACTAACTTTATAAAATTAGATAAAAATGGCAGTTAATGGAACAAACATATCTGTGCAAAAGACGTTTTACAACGACACACAGATGACAGACATGAATAGTCTGGCAAATGCTCTATTGTCTAAGCCTACTGAATTATCTCCTATCATTACACACCTAGCGGGTAAAGATGATAAGCGTTTCCCACTTTCTTTTATGACAGAAGGTGTTGGTAACGTGAAGTCAATTGATCGTCTAGAGTATGAATATCGTGTGGCAACACATCGTTTGAGAACGAGACCAGTAGCAAGGACAATGACTTCAACATCAAATGTTGGATTAGGTGGAGCATCTTTTGAATTAGAATTCCCTGACAAGCACTTCGTATTCCCATACGTACTTGTTTCTCAGTCGGGTTCACAAGCGCGTATCATGAAAGAACCTGAGCAAGTAGCTGGAGGTACTGCATGGAAATACACGCTTCAACTAGTAAATCCTTCAACTTCAGCTACAGTAGCTGCGGCGGACGTTACACAAGGTGCTCTATGGGCACAGATGTACGCTCCTGTAGGAGTTGATTTCTCTCGTGGAAACGCTTCTAACTGGGAGACTCCAGGTAAAGTAAGAAACAAACTAACTACAGTTCGTAAGTCTTACCACATGTCTGGAAACGCTAAAGATTACGTAGCAGAGTTTGCTCTACCAACTAAAGGTGGATCTACTACGAAGCTTTGGATGGATTACGAGGAGTACTTACACATGCTTGATTTTAAAGAAGAGTGTGAAATGTACTACTGGTACGGCCAAAAGACATATGACGCAAACGGTCATACGTACATGAAGGACGAAAATGGTCAACCTGTAGTTGTAGGACCAGGTCTACTTCAGCAAATTGTTGAAACAGATACTTATTCTACAATGACAGAAACAAAATTGAAGAACATCATCGGTGACCTATTCTACGGAATGACTGATG
>MDSV01220202.1_pt1 | contig 18720 bp, 14 predicted proteins | sample 810851 | NCBI WGS metagenome assembly MDSV01 (sample SAMN05326640, study PRJNA326480) | marine metagenome | isolation source: seawater | place: Atlantic Ocean: North East | collected 2012 | reverse complement strand
CCAATAAACCCAATTATACTTTATTCGTAATGCTAGAAAATCCTAAAATAAATAAGGATTTAATTTACAATTATCGAGGCGTTAAGACCAAGGCGCCTTACAATACCTCTGGTTGGAATTCTGTTTATGTAGCAGGCAAAATAATAGAAAAAATTGGGCCAATTTTAGCCATAAATAATAAAGAGTTTACAGATCAGCATGTTGTTGAAAAATTTAATAGATAAAATCCCAGAGGATAAAAAAAAGATAGTTGTTTCTGGACTTTCATCAAATAGTAGGAAAATAAAAAATAATTATATTTTTTTTGCTATTAAAGGAAATAAAACTAATGGTGAAAATTTTATAACAAATGCGATTAAAAACGGGGCTTCAGTCATAGTTTGTTCCAAAACTTGTAACTTTAAAAATAAAGATATTTTCGTATTAAAAACAAATAAAGTTAGAAATCTTTTAAGCGAGGTATCTTCAAAATTTTATAAACTTAAACCTAAAAACATAATTGCCGTCACTGGTACAAATGGAAAAACTTCTGTTGCAGATATTTATTATCAATTATTAAGAGCAAATAATATTCCAGCTGGATCTATTGGCACTTTAGGAGTGAAATATAATAATAAAATAAAAAAGACACATCTAACCTCACCCGATACAATTTCAATACATAAATATCTAAATTATTTAAAAAAGAGAAATATTGATAACGTAATTATTGAAACCTCAAGTCATGGTCTGCATCAACATAGATGTCATAATATAAACTTTAAAGCAGCAATATTTACAAATTTTAGTCAAGATCATCTTGATTACCATAAAACTATGAAATCATATCTAAATGCAAAATTAATTTTATTTAAAGAAATTTTGAAGAAAAAATCTACGATCATATCTGATAATGAAATTCCAATTTTTAAAGTTTTAAAAAAAATTGCATCAAGAAGAAATATTAAAATTCTAGATATAAACGGAGAAATAAAAAAAATTAATGATATTTCCTCAAAATTTGACAATTATAAAATTAAAAATTTAGCTATGGCTTTTAAAGCAGCAAGACTATGTGGTCTAAAAGATAAATCTATCATAAAGGCAATTAAAAAAATTAAAAATATCAGTGGAAGACAAGAGCTTGTTAAGAAATATCCAAACAACATAAGAGTCTTTGTCGACTACGCACACACACCAGATGCTTTATTAAAAACATTACAGTCTTTAAAAAATTATGGTAAAAACATTTCTTTGGTCTTTGGTTGTGGAGGTGACAGGGATAAAAAGAAAAGGCCTTTGATGGCTAAAATTGCTGACGAACACTGCAAAAAAATTTATATCACGGATGACAACCCAAGAAATGAAAACCCAAAAAAAATTAGAAATCAGCTTTTAAAAAATATTCATAAAACTAAAGTTTATAACTTAGAAAACAGAGCTTTAGCTATTAAGAAAGCTATCCAAAATTCTAGTCCTCATGAAATAATATTGATAGCTGGCAAAGGTCATGAAGAACAGCAAATTTACAAAAATAAAATTAACTATTTCTCAGATAAAAATATTGTACAAAATTTAAAAATAAAAAAAAAAGCTTTAAGTAAAACAAAACAAAATTATATTCAAAATAAATTAATTTTCAAAAAGATGTTTGGTAAAAATAAATTTTTTAATTTTAGCGGTTTATCTATCGACACAAGAACAATTAAAAACAACAATCTTTTTTTAGCTTTAAAAGGTAAAAATAGCGATGGGAAAAAATTCATTAAAGACGCTTTGAAAAAGAGAGCTGGTTGTGTTGTTTCTTCTTCAAATTTTAAAAATAATAAAAAAAAGATATTGAAGGTAAAAAAACCAATTTTATTTTTAAATAAATTTGCCAAACTTAAACGAGAATACTCCTATGCAAAAATTATTGCTATAACCGGAAGTGCTGGAAAAACTTCTTTAAAAAATTTAGTAAGTCATCTTTTAAAAAATATTGGAAATACTTATTCATCCCCTAGGTCTTTTAATAATCACTTAGGAGTACCAATAAGTTTATCTAATTTAAGTTCTAGCGATAAATTCGGTGTATTTGAAATCGGTATGAGTAAGGGTGGAGAAATTAGAGATTTGTCTAAACTAATCAAACCGGATCTAGGGGTCATCACAAATATTGGTGAGGCTCATTTAGAAAATTTTAAAAATCTAAAAGGTATAGCTCAAGCAAAATCAGAAATTATAGAAAATATAAAAAATGGCGGGACAATTGTATTAAATAAAGATGATAAATTTTTCAAATTTTTATCTAAAAAGGCTAAATTATATAAATTAAAAGTTTTAACTTTTGGTACTCATAAAAAATCAGATATATTATTAAAGAAAACTATAAAAAAAAAAGATACTACAAAAATTTTTTTAAATATTAATTATCAATCTATTGAATTCGAAATTAAAGATTTAAATATTTACAATGTTCTTGCCTCTATTGCTGTACTGTATGCATTAAAAATAGATCCACGGAAGGTGCTTTCAAAACTGAAAAATTTCGATTTATCCGAGGGACGAGGCAAAAAGTACTTTATCAAAAGATATAATAAAAAGTTCAATTTTATAGATGACAGTTATAATGCAAATCCTCTTTCTGTAAAAAATGCTATTAGCAAATTGAATTCTGTAAAAAAAAATAACTTTAAAAAATATTTAATACTTGGAGATATGCTTGAATTGGGTTCTAAATCTAAAAAATATCATGAAGAATTGTCTAAAGTTATTAACAATTCTGACATCGACAAAGTATTCATTAAGGGAAAAAAAACAATTTTCACATATAAACATCTTTATAAAGATAAAAGAGGAAATATTTTGCAAAACAACGAGGATATAGATTTAAGTTTGAGCAGAATAATATCAAATAATGATTACTTGATGATAAAAGGGTCAAATGCAACAGGGCTAAACGATTTTAGTAAAAAAATGATAAGGGGTAATTAAGTGCTATTTAATTTATTAACTTCGCTAATAGATCAATACTCATTTTTAAATGTATTTAAATACTTAACTTTTAGGACAGGTTTGTCCGTTGTAACTTCTTTAGTAGTTGTGTTTATTATTGGAGGTCCTTTAATAAAATTATTTTCAGAAAAAATGATAACAGGTCCTATTCGTCAAGACGGACCAATTGATCATATTATAAAGAAATCTGGAACTCCAACTATGGGTGGTGTAATTATAATTATTGGAATCATATCAAGTACATTATTATGGGCAGATTTAAATAATGTTTACGTGTGGACTTTAATTTTTGTGTCACTATCTTTAAGTGGTTTAGGTTTATTAGATGATATACTTAAAATAAAATATAAAAATTCAAGTGGACTTAAATCCAGATATAAATTTCTTGGTCAAATTATTATTGGTATATTAACTTTATTAATTTTGATTAATTATTCAAAACACGAATATCTATATAATCTTTATTTTCCATTTTTTAAAAATTTTATTTGGCAAATGGGGTTATTTTTCATACCTTTTGGATTATTCGTAATCATCGGCGCCTCAAACGCAGTAAATTTAACTGATGGTCTAGACGGATTGGCAACAGTTCCGGTAATGTTGGTTGCCCTTTCATTTACATTAATTTCTTATGTAGTAGGTAACACAATTTTTTCAGAGTACTTACAAATACAATATATACCTGATGTAGGAGAGTTATCTATTTTTTGTGGATCTGTTGTAGGATCTTGTTTAGGCTTTCTTTGGTACAATGCACCTCCAGCAAAGATTTTTATGGGAGATACAGGCTCACTTTCTTTAGGGGGTTCGCTTGCTGCTATAGCAATAATAGTAAAACACGAGATCGTTCTTGCAATAATCGGAGGATTGTTTGTTCTAGAGACAGTATCAGTAATTATTCAGGTAGCATCATACAAATTAACAGGAAAAAGGATTTTCAAAATGGCACCTATCCACCATCATTTTGAAAAAAAAGGTTGGGCAGAATCTACAATAGTAATTAGATTTTGGATAATCGCAATCATTCTAGCACTTATTGGGTTGGCAACATTAAAATTAAGGTAAAAATGCTCAAAACTCCAAAACTCAAAGAACTATCGTTCCTTGTTTACGGTTTAGGTTTATCTGGTTTATCAGTTATAAAATTTTTAAAAAAAAAGGGAAATAAAAATTTTAAAGTTTGGGATGATAAAAAAAAATATTTTTTTAAGAATTATAGAGCACATAATTTAAAAAAAACTTGTGAAGATGTTGATTATATAGTTTTATCCCCTGGCATAAGTTTAATTAAAAATAAATTTCTAAAAAAATTTAAAAAAAAAATTGTTACAGACATTGATTTATTTTATTTAGACAATCACAAAACAAAAAGTATTGTTGTTACTGGTACAAACGGTAAATCAACTACTTGTAAATTGTTAGCCCATCTTTTAAAAAAGAATAGATTAAAATTTTTCCTAGGCGGAAATATAGGTGTACCGATTCTAGATGTACAAAATTCAAAAAATAATTTTATAATTATTGAAGCTTCATCTTTTCAACTTTCACACTCTCAATTTATACGTCCAGATTTTGCTTTTTTTTTAAATTTCACCAATGATCATTTGGATTGGCATGGAAATATGAGCAATTATTTGAACTCAAAATTGAAAATCTTTAGTCTTCAAACCAAATATCAAAATGCAATAATAAATAAAAAATTTAAAGATATTTTTAAGAAAAAAAAATTTTTGAGCCGCTTAAATTTTCCAAAAAATAATGAGTATAAAAAAATAAAAAATAAGATTAAAAATAATTATTTAAAGTCTCATATAAACGATGAAAATATGAGTTTCATTTATACGTTTGCAAAACTATTAAGAATAAAAGACCAGTCTTTTATTAGATGCATGAAATCATTTAAAGGTTTGCCTCATAGATTTGAGATTTTTCTTAGAAAAAAAGGAATTCAATTTATAAATGACTCTAAAGCTACATCATTTGCAGCCACTCAATCTGCTCTAAATGGTCTTAAAAATATCTTTTGGATTTTGGGAGGATTACCAAAAAAAGGGGATAAAATAAATTTAAGTAAATATAAAAAAAACATTGTAAAATGTTATTTAATTGGAAATAAAGTAAATTTTTTTAAAAAACAAATTAAAGGTAAAGTTGTTTTCTCTGTTACAAAAAACTTAAAGAATTCAATTATTCAAATTTTGAAAGATATTAAGTATCAGAAATTGAATGAGACTTCTGTTTTATTAAGCCCAAGCGCAGCCTCATTTGACCAGTTTGTCAATTTTGAAGAGAGAGGCGAAGAATTTAAGAAATTGTGTAAGACATATGCCAGAAAACACTTTTAAGTTTTTATTTATAAATTATTGGAGAAGTATTGACAAAAAAATTTTATTTTGTTTTTTCATCTTGTTTTTTTTAGGATTATTTTTCTCTTTTTCTTCAACATCTTCTCTTGCTGGGGAAAGGCTTAATAAAGATTATTATTTTTATTTTACTAGGCATCTCATTTTCACCCTTTTAGCTTTAAGTGTTATGATTCTTATCTCAATTATAAAAACTGAATTATTAATTAATCTTATTATGCCATTATTTATAATATCTTTTTTATTTTTAGCACTTGTTCCGATAATTGGAGTAGAGGTCAAAGGAGCTAAACGATGGCTTGATCTTTATTTTTTTAGATTACAACCAATTGAAATCTTAAAACCATTATTTATTTTAGCTACTGTAAAAATTCTAACACTAAAAAAATTTGAAGACTCCCAAATAAAATATATCTTAAGCTTTATTCTTTTATCCTCGGTTATAATTTTATTAATTGGCCAACCTGATTTAGGCCAAACTATATTATTAATATGTAGTTGGATAGCTACTGTTTTTATTTCTGGTGTAAGTTTAACTTATCTATTAATTTTTTTTTCAATCTTTATGATTTCAATCGGATCATTGTTATTTTTTTTACCTGAAAAATTTGGTTACATTATAAATCGTTTAGTTGCTTTTATTGATCCTAATCAAGGAGATAAGTTTCAATCTATATCAGCCCTAGATGCTATAAAATTGGGGGGTCTTACAGGCCAAGGAATGGGTGAAGGTGTATTAAAAGAGAGCGTTCCAGAAGCTCACACGGACTATGTAATAGCCGTAATATCTGAAGAGTTTGGTTCAATAGCCTCAATAATGATAATGATTATTTTCTTGTACATATCCTTTAGAATAATTAAAAATTGTTTTAATCAGGACAATAAATATATCAAAATTTCACTAAGCGGATTGGCTACGTTATTAATATTTCAAACATTTATCCATGCTGGTGTAAATACTAATTTACTACCAACAACAGGTATGACGTTACCTTTCTTAAGTTACGGTGGCTCATCTTTAATTGGAAGTGCAATTTTGGCTGGATTAGTTTTAAATTATACAAAGAATAAAGTTTATTTATATGATTAAAAAAAAAATATTAATCGCAACTGGAGGAACCGGTGGTCATGTCTATCCAGCATATAGTTTAGCATATTATTTAAAAAATAAAGATTACTCTGTAAAGATTTCAAGTGACAAAAGAGGATTAAAGTATTTAAAAGATTATAAAAATTTTAAAGTTGTGGAGATTCCATCTTCGCCATTAATAAAAGATAACTTGTTTAAATTTTTTTTTTCATCATTAACTATTTTCTTCTCAATAATAAAATCATTTTTATTTTTGTTATTTAATAAACCAACACTCATAATAGGAATGGGGGGTTATTCATCATTCCCAATTTGTATTGCTGCATCAATCTTAAAAATTAAGTTTGTAATTTATGAGAGCAACCTTGTCATAGGAAAAGCAAATAAATACTTATTACCTTTCACACAAAAAATATTTGTTTCTTATAAAGACCTTGAGGGCATTCCTGAAAGATATGTTAAAAAAGTTTTTGAAGTAGGTAATATAATTAGAGACGAAATCATAAACTTTAAGAAAAAAAAAATTGACATAGAGAAATTTGATGATATTAAAATCTTAGTTTTAGGCGGGAGTCAGGCAGCTAAAGTTTTTGCTGAACAATTACCTCAAATTTTTGAGAAATTTAAAAAGACTGAGTTTCCAATAAAAATTTATCAACAGTGTCAAAGAGAGCAAAACAGTCAACTTATTGAATTTTATAAAAAAGCTCAAATTGACTTCGAGATATTCAACTTTACAGATGAAATTACAGAATATTATTCTAAAGCAAACATAGTTATTACTAGATCCGGTGCTTCCGTTCTAGGAGAATTAGTAAATGTTAAAATCCCTTTTATTTCAATACCATTACCAACTTCGGCAGATAACCATCAACAAAAAAACGCTGAGTTTTATGTAAAAAAAGGTTATGGGTATTTATTGGAAGAAAAAGAAATTAAAGAAAAATTATATGAATTAATTTATTCAATTTTTAAAAATAAATCTTTAATAGAGAAAATTTTATTAAATCAAAAACAATATTCTGACAAAAATATCTTTATAAATTTGAATAAAGAAATAGAAAAAATTTAAAATGAAAAAAATCAATCTTGGACAAAAAGACATAATTCATTTTGTTGGTATAGGTGGCATAGGAATGAGTGGACTTGCACAGATAATGAAGAACATGGGTTTCCGAATTCAGGGTAGTGATCAGAGTAAAAATAAAAATACCATAAGTTGCTCAAAATCTGGAATTAAAATATTCAATGGTCATTTTAAAAGTAATGTAAAAAAAGCAACTCTTTTGGTAAAATCTACTGCTATTAAAAATAACAACGTTGAACTCAAATATGCTAAGAAAAATAAAATTCCTATTTATTCAAGAGCTGAAGTTTTATCAGATGTTGTATCTTTAAAAAAAAATATAATAATAACCGGGTCACATGGAAAAACTACAACAACATCATTAGTAGCAAAAATTTTAACCGATCAAAAATTAGACCCTACTATTATTAACGGTGGTGTAATTAATTCTTTTAAAAGCAATGCAAAACTAGGAAGAGGCGATTGGGCGATACTAGAGGCAGATGAATCTGATGGTAGCTTTTTAAAATTGCCAATTAATTACTCAATTGTAACAAACATTGACCACGAACATTTGGATTACTACAAAACTTACAAAAATCTTGAAAATGCTTTTATAAATTTTATTAATAAAACACCTCCAACTGGCAAAGCAATAATATGTGTTGACAGTAAGAATATTAAAAAAATTATTAATAAAGTAAAAAATCAGAATATATTGACTTACGGTGAAAATCAAAAAGCGTTTTATCAGATAAAAAAAATAAGATATAATTTTGATAACACTTTATTTGACTTAAGATTCAAAGATAAAGAAAAAAATATTAAAAATATTAAAAATATAAATGTTAAACTTTTAGGAAAACATAACGTACTTAATGCAGCCGCAGCACTAATTGTTTGCCTGAATCTTGGAGCTAATTTGAAAATAGTAAAAAAATCTCTTAAAAATTTTTCTGGTGTTCAAAGAAGAATGACAAAGGTATTTTCAAATAATGAAAATGATTTCTATGATGACTATGCTCATCACCCAACAGAAATTAGTTCAATTTTAGAAGGCGTGCATAATGTAAACTCTGAAAGAAAAATCATTAGTATTTTTGAACCGCATAGGTATTCACGAGTAATGTCTTTGAAAAATGAATTCTCAAAATGTTTTTTAAAATCAGATTTAGTGATTTTATGCCCTTTATATGCAGCTGGTGAAAGAACAAACCTAAAATTTAATAAAGTAAAATTTGCTAACTTAATTGCAAAGAATTCAAAAACACAAGTAATAATTATTAAAAATGAATTTCAGTTATGTAAATTCTTAAAAAAAAATTTAATCAAAGATGAAATTGTAATTGGGATGGGGGCTGGAATAATTTCAAAATGGATGACAGGACTTAAATATTCATTATGATTTCAGATGCTCATTTAATGAAAAAATTTGGAGATGACTTTAATAAAAACGTTAAACTTTCAAATTATAGTTGGTTTAATTTAGGCGGAAATGCAGACTATTTTTATAAAGCTCAAAGCAAAGATCAACTTATTGAATTTTTAAAAGAGTCAAAAAAAAAAAATCTTAAAATTCACATTATAGGCGCTGGCTCAAACATACTATTCAGAGATAAAGGTGTGAGAGGTGCTATTATTAAACTAGGATCAAATTTTTCAAATACAAAATTAATTAAAAAAGACATTATAGAGACTGGCGCCTCTACTCTTGACCGTAAAGTTGCAAATTTTGCAAAAGACAATGGGTTAGGAAATTTAGAATTTTTATCTTGCATTCCAGGTTCTGTTGGTGGTGCTATTACTATGAATAGTGGTTGTTATGAAAATGAGATGTCAAATATCTTATTATCAATTAAAGCTATAGATATAAATAATTTTTCTGAGATAGAAATTAAAAAAGAAGATATAAATTTTTCTTACAGAGGAACAAATTTACCTGAAGATTTAATTATCATATCCGCTAAACTTAAAGGATTAATTACTAAAAAAGAGGAAATTGAAAAAAAACAAGATAGATATATTAAAGAAAAAAAAATATCTCAACCTAGTCAGATAAAAACATGCGGCAGTACTTTTAAAAATATAAATAAGGATAAAAAAGCTTGGAGGTTAATAAAAGAATCAGGCTGTTCTGAATTTAAAGAGGGTGATGCAATTATTTCTCAAAAACATTGCAATTTTTTTGTGAATAATGGTAAAGCAAGTTCATCTGATATTGAAAATTTAATTAATAAAGTAAAAAAAAGAGTTCATGAAAAAACTGGAATTAATCTTGAATTAGAGATTAAAATTGTTGGTGAATAGAAAAAAATTTAAAAAAGTTTTAGTTGTTTTAGGTGGAACATCAGGGGAAAGGGCAGTAAGTTTAGCTAGTGGTAAAGCTTGTATAAGAGCATTAAAGAAAAAAGGTTATAGTGTTACTTCATTTGATCCAAAAAAAAAAAATTTTAATTTAATAAATAAAAAGAATGTAGATGTTATCTTTAATGCACTTCATGGACGTGATGGAGAGGATGGAGTAGCTCAAAGTTATTTTGAATATCTAAAAATACCCTATACTCATTCTGGGGTAATAAGTTCTTTTAACGCGATGAACAAAGCAATTTCTAAAAAAATTTTTTTAAAAAATAAAATTAAAATACCAAAATTTTTTTTAGTTAATAAATATAATTACAATGATAAATATATTTTGAAATCTATTAAAAAAAATGAGATGAATTTTCCGATTGTTTCAAAGCCAGTTAATGAAGGATCAAGCTTGGGAGTTGAAGTTTGTAAAAACAAAGACAAGCTATTTAAAGCTATTAAAAATCTAATTAAAAAATATAAAGAATTATTAGTTGAAGAATATATAGGGGGGCAAGAGGTGCAAGTAGCAGTTATTAATGGAACTCCTCTTGGGGCTATTGAACTTATTCCAAAAAGATTATTCTACGATTACAAGGCAAAATATACAAAAAAAGCAAAGACAAAACATTTGATGCCTGCAAGATTAAATAAAAAAAATTATAATGAGGTTTTAAAGATAGCTGTAAAAACTCATAAAGCTCTCAATTGCAGAGGAGTAACTAGGTCGGATTTTAAATTTTATAAAAATAGATTTTATTTATTAGAAATTAATACTCAACCTGGCATGACAAATTTATCTCTTGTTCCTGAAATAGCTTTATTCAAAGGTTTAACGTTCGAAAACTTAGTTGAGAAAATTTTATTGGATGCAAGTATTAATAGATGAAAAAACGATTTTTTGTTGCTCTAATATTATTTTTCCTTCTTTCAACAATAACGTTTCAGCAAAAATTTGATTTTTTAAAGCTTAGTATAAAAGAGATAAAAATAGAAAATAATTTTATAATAGAGGACTCAGATATTAAGAAGTTGATGACCCCAATTTATGGACAAAATTTATTAATTTTAAAAAATACAGAAATTGAAAAAGCACTTAAACAAAATAGTTTTATTGACAGCTATAAAATAAAAAAAAAATATCCAAATTCACTTATAATAGAAATCTATGAAAAAAAACCTATAGCTATTCTATATAATAAAAAAAAAAAATTTTACATAAGTGGAAAAATTGATTTAATTGAGTATAGAGACCTAGAAAATTATCAAAAACTCCCATCTGTTTTTGGTAACTTAGATCAATTTAAAATATTTTATGGTAGATTAAAAAAAATAGACTTCCCTTTTTTTATTGTAAAAAAATATATTCTTTATGACTCAAACAGATGGGATTTAGAAACAAATAATAAAAAAATTATTAAACTTCACTTTCAAAATTACATTAAAAATTTAGAAAATTATTTAAGTATTCACAATCAAAAAGAATTTAAAAAATATTCTGTTTTCGATTATAGATTAGATAATCAACTTATATTAAAATGATTAATGGAAAATTTTAGAAATACACTCTATTTATTTATTAATAATTATAAATTTACGTTCATTGTAGGAAAAACCCTTGATCATAATGAACATAAAATTATATTTGAATTAGATATTCTGGCATCTGGAATTAAAAATAATAGAATTATTGATTTTGAAGAGGCTTTAAAATTAATCAAAGAAAATTTATATTTGATAGAGAAGAAGATAAATTTTACATTTAAAGAAATAGTCTTAATTCTAGAAAATTTTGATTCCTCTTACATTAACATTACTGGTTACAAAAAATTAAACGGTTCACAAATAATACGAGAGAATATTACTTATATTTTAAATTCTTTAAAAGCCTATATAGATGAAATGGAGCCGCAAAAAAAAGTAATACATATTTTTAATTCTAAGTTTAATCTAGATAATAAAAAAATTGAGAATTTACCAATCGGTCTTTTTGGTGACTTTTATTCACATGAATTATCTTTTGTTCTGATAAATAAAAATAATTATAAAAATTTAAAAAATATTTTTGAAAAATGTAATTTAAAAATAAAAAAAACTTTGATAAAAAATTTTATTACTGGCGCTTATGTAAGTAAAAAATATAAAAATGTAGATACATTTTTTCTAATAAAAATTAATGAAAGCAACTCTAATATTTTTTACTTTGAAAATAATTCTCTAAAATTCGAACAAAATTTTAAGTTTGGTAATCAGATAGTATTAAGCGATATTTCAAAAGTAACGTCCTTAAAAATAAATAAAATTAAGAATATATTGAGTCAAAATGAGTTAAAAAAAGATATTAAAGAAGATGAAATTATAGAAAGAGTTTTTTTTGATAATAACAATTATAGAAAAATAAAAAAAAAATTGATTTATGATATTGCTTATGCAAGAATTTTAGAAATAGCAGAATTAATTATATTTAAGAATATTAATTTCACTTTTAATACAAAAATTTCAAAAACTATTTTTTTAGATATAAATGACAATGCAAATATCAATGGTTTAAAAAATATCTATGAAACAGTTTTTTCAAAAAATAATATTATAGATATAGAATTTTTGAGCAAACTTTCATCTAATGATTTGATAAGAACTGCTAATACTCTTGTCCATTTTGGTTGGAAGAAAGAAGCTATACCAGTAGCTCATAAAAAAAAGTCCCTTATTGCTAAGTTTTTTGAGGCTTTGTTTGGTTGAATATTGTTATTTTTAGAAACATTAGTTGTTTTAATTTAAATTAGTAAATTAAGTATAAACTTCTTTCATGAATGAAATTTATCAAAAAACACTTGCAAATAGTGTTAGTTTTCAGGGTGTAGGATTGCATTCTGGCAAAAAGTCCAAAATAAGACTTTTACCTGGAAAAAGCAATCAAGGAATAATTTTTAAAAGAGTTGATAAAAAAATTAACAATTTAATAGAAGCAAAATTTGACAATGTATGTTCTGCAAGACTTTGCACCACTTTAGGAAATAAACATGGAGTAAAAGTTTCCACAGTGGAGCATTTGCTAGCAGCTTTATATATCGCTGGCGTCGATAACGTTATTGTGGAGATAGATAATGAGGAAGTGCCAATAATGGACGGTTCTGCTAAAGATTTTTTGAGTTTAATTAAGCAAATTGAACTAGAAACATTAAACCAAAAAAGAAAGTATTTAGAAATTAAAGACAAAATTGAACTTGTTGATGGGGAAAGAAAAATATCTATAGAACCAAAAAATAACTCTTTAGAAGTTGATTTTAAATTAAATTATAAAAACAAAATTATAGGTAAACAAAGAAATACAATAAATTTTCAAACTGACGATTTAGAAGATGTATCTAATTCTAGAACATTTTGTCTTTTTAAAGATATCAATAAAATTAAAAAACTGGGCTTAGCTAAAGGTGGGTCTCTTGATAATGCTTTAGTTGTAGATGAAGAAAAAATTTTAAATGAGGATGGACTAAGAAATCATAAAGAATTTGTAAATCATAAAATTCTAGATTTGGCGGGAGATTTTCTGTTATCAGGATATAGAATATTAGGAAAAGTTTTTTGCCACCAAGGGGGACATGAACTTAGCAATTTATTTTTAAGAAAATTATTGGCTAATCAAACAGTTTTCGAAATTAGAGAATTAAATGAAAATATCTCAATCTCAAAAAAAACCAGCTCTCAATTACCAATCAAACAAGTCGTTAACGCCTAAGTTTTAAATTTCTAAAATCAACTTAATCTGATAATAATATGTAATGTTAAGAAATATTTTAATATTAAGTCTGCTTTTAGTATTTATTTCTTGTTCAAAAAAAAATCAACAAATTTACACACCTTCTGAAAAACTAGATCCTTATAAAATATACGCCGAAGCTTATGAAGCATTTGAAAAAAATGATTTCTTTTATGCTCAAAAAAAATTTAGTGAAGCTGAATTAAACTTTACTATTTCGGAGTTTGCCGCTAAATCCTCAATAATGGCAAGTTTTTCTTTGTATGGGATTAACTTTTATTCAGAGGCTGAACAAAATCTTTTAAGATTTATTAATACCTATCCGGCAGACAAGCACATAATTTACGCGCATTATCTGCTTGCAATTATATATTACGAACAAATTAGTGATGAAAAAAAGGACCTAAAACCATTACTTAAGGCCAGGGAAAAGATTAATTTCTTTTTATCAAATTATCCTAAATCAGAGTATGCTATCGATCTTAAATTCAAAAACGATTTACTTCAAAATCAATTAGCTGCTAAAGAACTTTATGTAGCAAAACATTATATTTCAGTAAAAAAATGGATACCAGCAATAAATAGACTTAAAATAATAGTAAATGAATATGATAATACAGTTTTCATTGAAGAGGCCTTACACAGGTTAGTTGAAATAAATTACTATTTAGGATTGATAGATGAGTCAAAAAGATACGCTGCAATTCTGGGATATAACTATAATTCAAGTGAATGGTTTGAACGGTCATACAAAGTTTTAAATAAGAATTATGACCTTAAACTAAATAAAATTAATAAAAAAAATAAAGAGAATTTTTTTAAAAAGATTATGAAGAAAATTAAAGTTAACTAATTTTTATGTCAAAAAACGCGGAAAAAGAAAAATTATTTAAAAAAAAAATTGATGAAATAAAATATCACAATGATTTATACTATAATCATGACAAGCCAAAAATTTCAGATGCAGATTATGATAATTTAAAAAGAGAATTATTAAATTTAGAAAAAAAAGATAAATTTTTAAAAAAATTAAGTCTTTTAGACTCCATTGTCGGTGCAAAACCACTTAATAAATTTACAAAAGTTAGTCATTTACAACCAATGTTGTCACTATCAAATGCCTTTAATATTATTGATATAGAAGATTTTTTAAAAAAGATAAAAAACTTTTTAAATTTTGATAGTAATAATTTTGAAGTTTTTTCAGAGCCCAAAATTGACGGTATTTCAGCTACTTTAATTTACGAAAATGGTTCATTGATCAGAGGTTTATCCAGAGGAGATGGTATTATAGGAGAGGATATTTTAGAGAATATTAAAACTATAAATAAAATCCCAAAAAAAATTAAGGCTAATAATGTTCCTAAATTACTAGAAATCCGTTGTGAAATTTATATAGGAAAAAAAGATTTTACTTATTTAAAAGATAAATTTGCAAACCCAAGGAATGCTGCAGGAGGATCATTAAGACAAAAGAACCCGAAGGAGACAGCAAAAATACCACTAAAGTATTTTGCTTATGGATTTGGATCGGTAGAACCTATGATATTTAAAACACAATCAGAATTTTTGAATCAATTATCAAAATGGAGTTTTGAAATCAATCCACTGATAAAAATTGTTAATGGATTGGAAGAAATTGAGGAACAGCATAGTAAGATCGATCAAATACGCTCTTCATTGGATTATGACATAGATGGCATTGTTTATAAAATAAATGATTTAAATTTACAAAAAAGATTAGGCAACACGTCAAGTGCACCACGATGGGCAATAGCTTACAAATTTTCTGCTGAAAAAGCAGTAACAAAAATAAAGAATATCGTTATTCAAGTAGGTAGAACAGGAGCAATTACACCAGTTGCTAAAGTTCAGCCGATTACCGTTGGAGGTGTTGTTGTTTCAAATGCAACATTGCATAATGAGGATGAAATTGTAAGAAAAGATATAAGAATTGGGGACACGATAACAATTCAAAGAGCAGGCGATGTAATTCCTCAAGTAGTATCAGTTGATTTAACTAAAAGAGAAAAAAAATCAAAAAAATATTTATTTCCAAAAAAATGCTTATGTGGAGCTGAAACTAAAAAAGAACTTAGTCAAAACACCAAAAAATATGATGCGGTAAGAAGGTGCACAAAGGGCTACGATTGTAAGTTTACAGCAAAAGAAAAACTAAAACATATAGTTTCAAAGGATGCTTTAAATGTTGATGGTCTTGGTAAAAAAGTTATAGAGCATTTTTGGGATTTGAATTTAATAAAAGAGCCATCTGATATTTTTAAACTAGATTATAATAAGATTGAAAAACTTGAAGGGTGGGGAGAACTTTCTATAAAAAATTTAAAAAACGCTATAAAGAAATCACAATCAATCTCTCTAGATAAATTTATTTTTTCGATAGGAATAAGACATATAGGTCAAGAAAATGCTAAAATCCTAGCAGGCTTCTTTGTTTCAATAAAAGAATTTTCACATTTATTTAATTTAAGCTCAAGAAAACAAATTTTAACAAATTTAGTAGACCTAGATGGTATCGGAGATACACAAATACAATCTATAGATAATTTTTTTCTCAATAAGACTAATTTAAATTTTATTAAAGCTTTGATAAATGAATTGCACATAAAGAATTTCTCTACTCAAAATATTGGAGGTAAATTTTCAAACAAAAAACTAATGTTTACAGGAGGATTTAAAAATATGAGCAGGTCTGAGGCTAAAGCAATTGCTGAAAAAAATGGTGGAAAAGTTCTGGGGTCTATTTCTAAAAAACTTGATTATCTAATCGTGGGAGACTCCAAGCCTACTAACAGGAAAATTAATCAAGCAAAAAAATCAAATGTAAGGATTATATTTGAAAAAGAATGGAATGAAATTTTAGATAGCTGAGCAGGCCTCTTTTAGCTCAATTTTTTCTAATTTGTTCATCGTGTTTTTTAGATTATTAAAAACTTTTTTATGATAATTATTTAACCAATTTTTTTCTCTTTCGTTTAAAAAATTTTGGTCAATTAGATTCTTATCAATTGGTGCCATGGTCAAATTTTCAAAATATTTTTCTTTCTTATTTTTTTTTACGTATATGAGATTTTCTATTCTTATACCAAAATGATTTTTTTCGTAATAACCAGGCTCATTAGAAACGACCATTCCCTCTTGAAACTTAATTTTATTATTTTTTGATATAGCTTGAGGTCCTTCATGAACATTTAAAAAATATCCTACACCATGCCCCGTTCCATGAGCATAATCTAATCCTATTTGTTTCAAATATTTTCTTGCCATTGCATCAATTTTTGATCCAGATGTATTTTTTTTTAATTTGAAATCTGAGACAGCGATATGTCCTTTTAAAACTTTAGTAAATATTTTCTTAATTCTTTTATTTGAGTTTTCTAATGAAATAGTTCTCGTTACGTCTGTGGTGCCAAATTCATACTGACCTCCAGAGTCAACTAAATAAATGTCTCCCTTATTTAATTTTCTGTCTGTTTTTTTAGTTGCCTTGTAATGAATTATTGCTCCATTGGGACCAGACCCCGAGATTGTTGGGAAGCTCAAGAATTTAAATTTATTATTTTTTTTTCTAAATTCAAATAATTTTTTCGAGGCACTAATTTCCGTAATTCTTTTTCTACTAAAATTTTTTTTGAGCCAAAATAGATATTTTGTTAGTGCTGCACCATCATACAGATGAGCTTTTTTTATATTTTTAATTTCTTTTTTACTTTTAACTGATTTTAAAAAATAAATAGGATCTAAAAAATTTAGTATCCTATTATTTTTAAGTATAATATTTTCATAGTATAAAGAGCATGAATTTTTATCAACTATAAATTTTTTATTAAAAATTTTAGAGAGAACTTTTTGAATTGAATTAATATTTACAAATTCGATTTTTTTAAACTTTTTTTTAAAAGATTGAGATATCTTTTTTAAATCACAGAAAAATTTAATATTTTCTTTGTTATCAATTAAGATAAAACAATTTGGTATTGGCGAATATTTAGAATCTCTCCCCCTAATATTTAAAAGCCAAGCATTATTTTCACATGCGGTTATAAACTGATAATTAGCTCCAATTTTTTTTAAATTTGAGCAAATTTTTTTTACTTTTGATTTATAATCAGCACCTACAGAGTTATTAGGCAATACATAAAATTTGTCTTTATTCTTTTTAATTACCCTTTTCCAAATTTTGTCAATTAGGTTGTTTTCAATTGGCACAATTTTTAGATTTTTATTTGTAAAAAAAATATTAAGAGTTTTTTTTGTAAACAATTTTGGATCAAAACCTATACATAATTTTTTATCTTTCAAAATATCTTTAGGCATTTTATTTGGGAATGTTATTACTTTAAAATTTTTTCTACTTTGTTTGTTAGCTTGAAGTGTATATCTTCCATCTACAAACAAATAATTCTTATTTTTTAGAATAAGGGAAAATCCATAAGATCCTGAAAAATTTGAAATATATTTAAGTCTATCATCATACTCAGGAATATACTCACCAAAAAATTGATCATTTTTTGGTATCAAGTAACCATCAACTTTTTCTTTTATAAAAATTTGTTTTAATTGTTTTATTTTTTCCATTTAAGAATTTTATTTTTTTTATACCTATCCCATCCAGGACTTCTATACTCCCCATCAAATTCAATTGAATTATCTTGATTAAATTCAAATTCATTTGACTCTATATTGTCAATTTCGCTCTTCTCAACACAATCGTCAGGTATTTCATTTACAAACCTCGAAGGCAATGTATCCATCCAATCTCCGTGAAATGCCCTTCTCATTGCAAATGATAAAAAAGCCTCTTTTTTTGCTCTTGTTATTCCCACATAGGCCAATCTTCTCTCTTCCTCTAAAGCAAAATCGCCTTTTTCTTCTAAGGACTTTTGATGAGGAAATAAACCCTCTTCCCATCCAGGAAGAAAAACAACATCAAATTCTAAACCTTTTGCTGCATGCATCGTCATTAGATTAACTTTTGCACCTTCCCATTCTTGATCTATAGAAGTTGCTAAAGCTACATGCTCCAAGAAATTTTGTAAATTATCATAATCTTGCATAGCTCTTAATAATTCTTTTAAATTTTCTAATCGATTTT
>MDSV01195033.1_pt1 | contig 18723 bp, 21 predicted proteins | sample 810851 | NCBI WGS metagenome assembly MDSV01 (sample SAMN05326640, study PRJNA326480) | marine metagenome | isolation source: seawater | place: Atlantic Ocean: North East | collected 2012 | reverse complement strand
TCCAAAAGAACAATAATGAACCCACTATTTACTTGTTTTGATGATTTGCCAAAACCGGGTACTCGCATGATTAATTTACGATATTCTCCCTTACCTACCTCGGGTAACAACAAATCCTCAATATCTTCTGCTTTTGATTTTGTAAAATTAAATCCCGATCCTTGAGGCGCCTTGATTATAACAAAAAAAGCTCCCCTATCTTCAGGGGCAATTAATTCTTTTGGAGCAAAATTAAATAAAAAAATCGTCAACGCTAATGTGCCTGCCAAAAAAGTTATGATTATTTTTTTTTTATTTATCCATACAATTAAAGAAGATTTATATGAAAGGGTAATTTTACTTAAAAATGACTCAAACCTAATTACTATTGCTGATTTTTTCATATTCTTTTTTAAAAACTTACTTCCAAGCATAGGACTTAAAGAAAGTGCAACAAAACTTGAAATAATTACAGCTGAAGCAAGAGTGATTGCAGTTTGAGTAAACAAAACACCAGTAATACCTTTGATGAAAACTAGCGGAATAAATACCGCGACAAGTACAACTGTTGTAGCTACGATCGCAAAAGAAACTTGTTTGGCTCCCTTGTAAGCTGCTACTAAAGGACTATCGCCCAATTCAATCCTTCTTACAATATTTTCTAACATCACTATCGCATCATCAACTACAATTCCTATGGCTAAAACTAAAGCCATTAAAGTAAAAAGATTGATAGAAAAATCAAAAATATATATTGATAAAAAAGTTGAAATTAATGAAACAGGTAAGGCAATTAAAGGAACAATCAAAGCTCTTATATTTCCTAAGAATAAATAAATAATAATAGTTACTAATATTAAAGCAATTACCAATGTTTTATAAACTTCTTTAATTGCTGATTTAATATAATTACTTCTATCAAAAGATACTTCCAATGTAGTTCCTGGAGGAAGAGTTGACTCTATCTCTTTAATTTTATTTTTAATTCCATTAGCTACAGAAATTGTGTTTGCATCAGATTGTTGATATATACCAATACCCACAACTTGTTTTCCGTTTCCTTTAAAAAGAGTTCTTGTTGATTGTGCCCCAATCTCAACCTTTGAAACATCATCCAAAGTTATTATAGATCCGTCTTTTGCTCTTTTTAAGGGTAATTTTTTATAATTTTCTAAATTTTGATATGCTTTATCTAATTTAATAGTTAGGTCAATATCTTTAGACTCGATTCTGCCAGCAGGAAACTCGACATTTTCTTTTTTAAGTGCTTCTTCAACTTCTTGAGTTGTAAGATCTCTTGCAGCTAATGCTAATGGGTCTAGCCACACTCTAAGCGAAAGTTCCCTCTCTCCGCCCAGCCTTACTCTTCCAACTCCAGACACTGTAGAAAACGAATCGGTCAAATACCTGTCAGCATAATCGGTTAATTCTAAATCTGACATAGCGTTAGAACTAAAGGAAAGCCACATTGTCGTTCGCATTCCCGCACTTTGTTTGTAAATTTCTGGTTGTTCAGCTCCGTCAGGTAAATTGTCAACGATCCTTGCTACAGAGCTTCTTACGTCATTTGTTACATCATCAAGGTCAAGACTTGTTTCAAATGTGAGAGTAATTCTTGAACTTTCATCTTCACTAAAAGAGTCAATAGTTTCTAGTCCTGGAGTTCCACCGACAAAATCCTCTATTTTTTGAGTAATTTGTGTGTCAATAATCTCTGCTGAAGCGCCTTTATAATCTGTTTGAATTGTAACTACAGGTGGTTGTACATCTGGAAGCTCATCGGTAGGAATTTCCTGAAAAGTCACTAGACCAAAAATCACTAAAACCATACTCATTACTGATGCAACAACAGGTCTTTTTATTGATAAGTCTGTTAAGAACATATTTATTATTTTTTATTAGTTGGCTTAATAATCTTTACTTTAACTTTATTTCTAACTTTAGAAATACCTTCACTAATGACCTGATCGCCTTCGGATATACCTGAAATAACTGAAACCTTTCCAAAATTTCTTTTTCCAATTTTTATATTTTTTTTCTCGGCAGTGTTATTATTTACTATATATACAAAAGCAGAGTCACCTTGAATAGTTACTGCGCTTTCTGGAACACCAATCTGTTTCTCCTCATCATAAATGACTTTTACGGTCATTAATTGCCCAGGTATAATTTCAAATTTATTATTTTTTACTATTATTCTTGCTAAAATTGAACGCGTAGAAGGATCTATTCTTGAGCTAACCGACTCTATTTTCCCTTTAAATTTTTTTTTGAAAGCCGAACTTGAAACTTCAGCTTTAAGTCCAGTTTTTAAAATTCCCACATAATTTTCTGGAACTTTAATATCAATTATTATATTTTTTAAATCATCCAAAGTTATAATTAAACTATCTGATCCAAGCACACCTTGTGCTATTTCTCTTTTTCCAAGTTTACCCTCAAAATCTGCAATTATGCTTTCTCCATTTAATAATGCTGCGATTATTTCACCTTTTTTAACAAATCTATTTTCAATATTAAAATTACCTACTATGTTTTCTTTTTTGATTCTGTATGTTTTTGAATTTTGAGCAATAGCAGTTCCAAAAGTTTCAATACTTTTATAAAAAGAAGATTTTTCAACAATTTTTACTATTACACCTGGTGCCGGACGAACACTAAATTTTTTTTTGAAGTGTAATCCAACAAAATGTCTAGCTGTTATTACGGCAAAGATTACTATGAAAAAAATTATTAAAAAACTTTTTATTTTACTGGATGTTTTCATATTTATTTCAACCCGTATTCAGACCATGAACCGTCATAGATAACAGGTTTTTTATCATTTATAATAGAATTTGCCAGACCTAAAATACAAGCTGTGACTCCAGATCCGCAAGTAAAAGCAATTCCTTTGTTTGAGTTTAGATTTAACCTTTCAAATACTGACTGAATATCCTCTTTTTTTTTAAATGTATTATCTAATCTATTAATAACTTCTACAAAAGGTATATTTTTAGATCCTTTAATATTTCCACTTTTTAATTCTTTCCTGGGTTCTTGTTGAAGACCATCGAACCTCTCTTTATTTCGAGCATCAATTAATTCAAAAGTTTTTTGCTTAATATTTAAATCTATTTTATTTTTATCTAAAACTAGAAATTTATTTTCTTTCGCTAAATAGGTACTAGTAGAAAAGTTTTTTAGATTTTTCGTAGTTTGTTTTTTTTCTTTAATCCATTTTTTTAATCCTCCATCCAATACAGAAATTAAATTTGAATTATGCCCAAAATATAAAAAATTATACCAAATACGACAAGAACTTAATAATTCAGAATTATCATAAACAACTATATGGTCTGAATTTTTAATACCAAATTTAGAAATTGACTCTTGCCACTCATCTTTTGTAGGCAACATGTGAGGAAGTGATGAAGTCTGACTTGAAGTTCTATCTAAATCAATAAAATTAGAATTTTCAATATGGGTATTTTGAAACTCTTCTAATGCATTTCTATTAGCACCAGGTAGATGCCACGATCCATCTAATATTCTTACATTGTCTATATTTTTATATAACCAATCTGTAGACACTAAAGGTTTCATTTTTTATTTTTTTCTATATATTTTTGGTGATACTCTTCCGCTTTACAATAATTTTTAATTTTAGATATGTTTGTTTCAATTTTTCCATTAAATTTTTTATTTAATTCATTTTTAACTTGGAAAGCCAGATTTTTTTGTAATTCATTTTCGTAAAAAATTTCACTTCTATATTGAGTACCAATATCAGGAAATTGCATATTTTTTTGAGTTGGGTCATGTATTTTAAAAAATAACTCCAGTATCTTTTCATAAGAAATTATTTTTTCATCAAAACTTAATCTAACAACTTCAGCATGCCCTGAATCGCCTTTACAAACCTCTTCATAAGTCGTGTTTGGTTTTTTACCACCCGCATATCCCACTTCTGTTTCTATAATTCCTGGTTGATTTTTAAAGTTTTCTTCAGGCTTCCAAAAACAACCAAGAGCGAGTGTACATTTTTGCATAATTTATTTAATATGTTTAGAATAAATGAGGATATTAAATTGTTAACACAAAATCAAATAGGCGTATTGTACATGGTAGGGAGCGTAATTTGTTTCTCCATAATGGATATTTGTGTGAAATGGTTAGATTATTATCCAGTCGGACAGGTTTTATTCTTCAGATTCTTCATAGGATTTATTCCAATTTTTTTTATTATTCCAAAAGAAAAAATATTTACATTTTACAAAACTTCACGTCCCGGTCTTCACACTTTTAGAGCGATAAGTGGGGCTTTAGCTATTATCGCTTTATTTTTTGGATTAAGAGAACTTCCCTTAGCAGATGTTGTCTCATTAACTTTTGGAGGTCCTATATTTGTTACAGTCGCTTCTATATTTTTTTTATCTGAGAAAGTTGGAATTAAAAGATGGTTTGCCGTTTTTTTAGGATTTATTGGAATGCTGTTAATCGTTCAACCTGCATTTATAGATTTAAATTATTATTATATTTCTCCGATTATTTTTTGTATATTTTTTGCTTGTGTAGCTATAAGTGTAAGGTCATTATCCAAAACCGAAGCTAATTATACGATAGCTTTTTATTTTACTCTCCTATGCACAATTATTGGCTTGGTCTCAATTTTTTTTGTAGATTGGGTCATGCCAACAAAAATTGATATGGTAATTTTTATAATTCTAGGTCTTTGTGGAAGTATTGCAAATTTGTTACTAACCCAAAGTTATAGATTAGCCGAAGCATCGCTTGTAACTCCAATAAAGTATTTAAGCTTAGTTTTTGCAATTTTATTTGGCTTTTTTATCTGGAGTGAGGTTCCTAAAATTTTAACATTGTTAGGTGCTACTCTTGTAATTTTAAGTTCTCTAATCATTTTTATAAGAGAATCTCAATTAAAAAAACAAATTATTGTTCCTAGGCAATGAGTACTCAGCCTAAATACTGGAAAAAAGCGAAAAAAATTTTATCTAAAAAAGATAAAGTTATGAAAAAACTAATTTATGATTATAAAGATGGATCTTTAATTTCAAGAAACGATGTTTTTTTCTCACTTTGTAAAAGTATTATAGGTCAACAAATTAGCGTGGCAGCTGCAAACTCAGTTTTCTTAAAATTTAAAAAAAAATGTAAGAATAGAATTACGGCTAGAGTAGTAAATAAAATACCACCTGCGAGTTTAAAAAAATGTGGTTTAAGCAGACAAAAAGTAAAAGGAATTAAAGATTTGGCTCGAAAAATAATTAACAAAAGTTTTCAACCATATTTGATCAAAAATATGAAAGATGAAGAAGCTATTGAATATTTGTCAAGTCTAAGGCAAATTGGTAGATGGTCAGCAGAAATGATTCTATTATTTACGTTTAACAGATCTAATATTTGGCCCTTACAGGATATTGGTCTTTTAAGAGCGATATCTAACAATTATAAAAAAAAATACTTTCCACCAAAAAGTTTTTTAAAGAAATTAAATAAAAAATTTACTCCGTATTGTTCAGTGGCAACCTGGTATCTTTGGAGATCAATTGACAATGAGCCTATCCAGTACTAAGTAGCTTCTACTATTTGTATATCTCGATTAAACTTTCCACCTAATTTCATAGCTGCCTGATATTCACTTGAGTGATAAAAATTTAAGGCGTTTTCTTTACTAGGAAATTCTATCAAAACAGTCCTAGGTGAAGGACTTCCTTCAATAGTTTCAGCCTTACCTCCCCTAGAAAGTATTTTTCCATTATATTTCACTATAGCCGGGGAAGCTTTTTCTGCATATTTTTTTATTCTTTCTATATTTTCCAAATCTTTATACACGGCAATCCAATAAGCTTTCATTTACATCTCCTTTAAAATAAATTAACATTTTTCATGGTTAAGAAGTTAATCGTAGACTGGAAAGAATACAATCTAATAGTAGAAAAACTTGCAATACAAATTCATGAAAGTGGTTTTAAGCCTACCATGCTTATTGGAATAATGAGGGGGGGAGCCCCAATAATTGACGTCTTAAGTAGAGTTTTTAAATTAAAGTGTGCTTATCTTGCAGTAGAGTCTTACTCTGGAGAAGGAACCGAAGACCAACAAGGAGAATTAGTTTTTTCAAGAGAGATGAGCTCTACAGTTCAGGATATGGGTGGACGTCTACTTTTGTGTGACGATCTTTCAGATACAGGAGTAACTTTAAAGAAAAGTATTAATTGGCTTTACAATTATCCTCCAATTAAAAATATTGAAACAATTAAGACAGCGGTTTTGTGGAAGAAAAAGGACTCGACATTCGAACCAGATTTTTGTGCACAGAGATTAGACTCAAATCCTTGGATCGTTCAACCTTTTGAGCATTACGAGGAAGTAAGAATTAAAGATTTAGTTAAAAAACACAAAAAGTAAATAAGGGCTGATTTTATTCAGCCCCTAAATTTTTAAGCAACAGCAAAACTTATTACACTTAAAATTGCTATTAACCAGATAGCAGGCGAAGTTTTATTAAACTTACCTGTTAAAAGTTTAATTAAAGCATATGAAATAAATGCTAATGCAATACCATTACTTATACTATATGTAAGTGGCATTGTGATCATTGCTATTACTGCAGGACCAGACTCAGCTATATCATCCCAATCTATATCAGTTATATTCCTCACGAAAAGTATTGCCACATACAGTAGTGCAGCACCATCTATTTCCTTAGGAAGACTAGTAGCTAAAGGTGAAAAGAATAGACAAGCTAAAAATAAAACTCCTATGACCAAAGAGGTCATGCCAGTTCTTCCTCCAGCTTTTACTCCGGCTCCAGACTCAACATAACTTGTAATAGTTGTTGTGCCCATTAAAGCTCCCGCTACAGATCCAACACTGTCAGAAAGCATTGCTTTATTTATATCTTTTACCTTACCTTCTTTGTCAACTTTACCAGCAACGTTTGCTACTGAAGTTAAAGTTCCAGCAGTATCAAAGAAATCGATAAATAATAAAGTAAATATTACAGTTGACATTCCAGCAGTGAAAGCTGCTTTGAGATCAAAATCAAAAAGATAAGTCATTGGAGGAATTGATCCAACAACTCCATTAAACTTAGCCAATCCTGTTATCCAAGCAATTATGCTAAAGGCTAATATTCCAATTATTATGTTTCCTTTAACTTTCATCTTTTCCAATACAATCATTACTACGAATGCTAGACAGCCAAGGATCACTAAAGGATTTTTAATATCTCCAATAGTCACTAGTGTCACTGGGTGATCTCCAACTACACCCATAATCTCTAAACCTATGATCGCTAAGAACAATCCAATACCAGCCCCTATTCCAAGCTTTAAACTTCTAGGAATTGAATTGATTAACCAAGCTCTTATTGGCGTTAAAGATATAATTAAGAACAGTACTCCAGCGACTAGAACAGCTCCTAGCGCTGCTTGCGGAGTGTATCCCATTCCCGCAACTACTCCAAAAGCAACAAATGCATTAATGCCCATTCCAGGCGCAAGACCTATCGGCCAAGTTTTTCCATAAAAAGCCATTATAAAACAAGCTATTGCTGTCGCGACTATGGTTGCAGTAAATACTGCACCAAAGTCAAAGAAACCTTTTTCTGCTCCAGCGAATTCACCAGAGAGAATAAAAGGATTTAAGAACATTATGTATGCCATTGTAAGGAACGTCGTTACCCCGGCTATTACCTCAGTTTTAAAATCCGTTTTATGTTTTTTATACTCAAAATATTTTTCCATCATAAAGAAACCTCCATTTATCTCTGAATACTCCGATTCTATCTTAAAATCTTATTAAAAATAGCCCCATTTGTTACTTTACAACCTGTAGGTAATATTTCTGTTTATAAGTTTAGAGTGTATTCTTAAAAGATAAAAAAATGAAAAAAATATTGGTTTTTTTTAAAGTAATTTTAGCATTTTCTTTTCTGCTTTCTTGTCAGGCAGTGGATAATAAAATTGAAAAAACCTCATCAAAAGAGACTGAAAAACTTGAAAAATGGTTACAAAAAACTGAAGCAAATTTAAAGATTGAATTTGGTGTTCCAGATAAAGTTAATTTTAAAACTAATGGGAGTAGAGAGTACGTCTATTTAAGTAAAAAGCTTAGTATTTCTTGTGAAAGGAAATTTGAAATAAATTCAAAAAATATAATCATAGGTTTTACTAGTAAAAATTGTTTTTAAATATTTTTATTTAAGTATATTTCCTGTTTTTAAAATAAAACTATATTCTTCAGCAAGTTCAGTAATTGCATTATCTCTACCGCTCATTCCTCCATGTCCAGCTGCCTCCATTTTGCATTTTAATAATTGAATATTTTTATCAATTTTTAAATCTCTTAACTTGGCAATATATTTTACTGGTTCAGAATAAAGTACCCTATTATCAAATAGAGATGTTGTAATAAACATAGAAGGGTAAGAAGTTTTTTTAATGTTATTATATGGTGCGTAAGAAAGAATGTATTTGAAGTATTCTTTACTTTCAATTGGGTTTCCCCAAAGCTCCCATTCAGCTGGTGTTAAAGGAAGTTTTTTATTTAACATTGTAGTCATGGTATCTACGAAAGGCACTAACAAAAGCATTGCAAAAAATAATTCTGGAGCCAAATTCGCAACAGCACCTCCAGTTAAACCTCCTGCTGATCCTCCATAAAAGCATATTCCACCTTTATAGGTATATTTCTCACTAATTAAATGCTTTGCGCATGCTATATAATCTAAAAAAGTGTTCATTTTTAATTTTTTTTTACCCTCTTCATGCCAAATGTCTCCTAAATCACCCCCTCCTCTTACATGAGCAATCGCAAAAGTTATTCCTCTATCTATTAAACAAAATCGGGATGCACTAAAAGAAGGAGATATACTATGTTTGTAAGCTCCATATGCATATAATAACATTTTTGTTTTTCCATCTTTTTTAAAATCTTTTCTTCTTACAGTACTTATTGGTATCATTCTTCCGTCACTGGATTTAGCTTTTATTCTCTCTACTACGTAGTCATTTGGATTGTGTCCCGAAGGAATTTCTACTTCTTTAACAAGTTTTTTTTCTTTTGAAACAATATCGTATTCATAAATTTTCCCAGGAGTGGCCATGCTTTCCCAACTTATTCTTATTTTAGAGGTATTCGTGTCCTTTTGCATAAGCGATGCACCCGGCGACCCTATAGCCTCATTCGAAATTTTAATTTCTTCTTCCTTGTTATTCTTAATATTTCTAACAATTAATTTTGGTATTCCATCTGATTTTTCACCTCTAATTATAAATTCATCTAAAAATTCTAAATCACCGATTACAGTTTCTTTTTTAGCAGGTATAAATTCTTCTAAATTAACTGTGTCATTTATCTTACATCTTAAAATTTTATAATCTCTGGCATTTTTATTAGTATGAACATAAAAGTAATCCTTCCAAGTATCTATTGAATAACGAACATCTTTTTCTCTTTTTAAAAATAATTTCGGCTTTATTTTTTTTTCAGTTGATGAAAAATAATATTCTTCTGTAGAGATGTGGTCTGAAGTTGAAATAATAAAAAATTTTTCATCTGCCGTTAAACTTATGCTACAGGTAAATGTTTCATCCTCTTCTTCAAATATTAATTCATCAGTATCATTAGGTGTTCCAAGATTGTGTTTGAAGATTTGTCTTGGCCTGTGATATTCATCCAATTTACAATAAAAAAAACTTTTACTGTCCAGTCCCCACGTGACAGCTCCACTTGTATTTTCTATTTTTTCTTCTCTAATACTATTTTTTATAAGATCCCTTATAAAGATAGTATAATACTCTGAGCCTTGTAGATCTAAAGAGTAAGCTAAAAATTCATCTGAATGGGAAACGTTCACCGTCCCTACGCCAAAGTATTGTGATCCACTTTTTTCCTTTTCTAAATCTCCATCAAAATAAATCTCTTCTGGTTTACTACCATCTATAAGTTGCCTCAATCTTTTACCATAGTTGCTTTTTGACTCAGTTTTTGTCCAGTAATAATATTTTTTATCTTTGAATTTTAATGAGGTATCGTCTAATTTAATTTTTGATTTAATTTCATCAAAAAGTTTTTTTTGTAAACTTTTTGTATCAGAAAAGTATTCTTGAGTTATTTTATTGTTAAGCTCTATATACTTTTCTACTTCCGGTAACAGTTTCTTAGTATCTTTTAGTACTTCTAGTATATTTTTTTGATCAACCCACGAGTAATCATCTTTAAGCTCAATACCATGGTACTTTTTCACACTCTTAATTTTCTTTAATTTTGGTATATTCATAACTAGGAGATTATATGAATTTGTTTTTATTAGGAATTATCATATTTGTCATTGTTTATTTATTTCTCAATTGGTTTGCTAGAACCAGTTCAAAAAAAATTGCCACTACAATAAAAAAAATAGTAGTTTACTTGTCAATAGGGTTAGCTGCAATTTTAACTATTGGAGGCAAATACTTATTTTCTTTACCTTTTTTGTTTGTCATACTTAGTGGTCTTAAAATCAAAGGTCTCACTGCTCTACAAGTATTTCAACTTTGGAGATTGATACAATTTTTAAAGAACTCAAGGAAATTCTCAAAAGACCAGTTTGGAATGAGTCAAGGATCTTCAAATGTTTCCAAAGATGAGGCTTACAAATTGTTAGGACTGTCTAGAGGTTGCTCAAAAGAGGAAGTGATACAGGCAGCCTTAAAGTTGCAAAAAAAGATTCACCCTGACATGAATAGGGATATTAAAACTGAAAGGCTTAGTCAGATTGTAAATGAAGCGCGTGATAAAATTTTAACAACTGATTTTACTTAATTAAGTAATCTCATAGATTTTTCATAAACTTCTTTAAAAGAAATTCTATCTTTACCCTTTGTGTTGTGGGTTGTAGACTGTTCAGTTTCACCTTCAGGTAATACAACTGATATTCTATCAGAATATTTTCCATAAGCTAAAACAGGGCTATCCATAAATAGAGCCACACATTTTATTCCTAGAGCAGATGATATATGCAGCCACCCAGTATCATTTCCAATGTATAGATTGCAATTTTTAATGATTGGCAATGTTTCTTTTATTTTAAGATTTTCAAAAGATGTACAAAGATGACCTATATTAGACTTTTTAATTTGATTTACGAGATCTCGATCGTTTTTGCCTCCAGCAAGATAAAATTTGCATGATAATTTTTCATTAATTTTTTTACATAAATTAATATAGTTTTCAACATCCCACCTTTTCGTATTTCCACTAGCAGAAAAACCGATACAAATATGCTTAAATTCTTTATTAAAACTATCTTTTAGTATATTTTTGTCCAAGTTTATTTTTGGCTGGGTAGAGATTATTTCTTTTAACTCATTTTCTGTAAATATTTTAGCTGACAAAACTAAATTATCTTTTTTTCTAAAAAGTGGGTAATGAGCAATCTGTTTAATCCCAGCTAATTTAGTTATTAGAAAATATCTTAAAGAACTACTAAATATAAAAACTTTATCAAATTTTTTAAATTTAATTTTTTGAAGCAGTCTAAAAAAACCTTTAATCCCGTCGTGATTTCCAGAATTGTTTTTAGTTCGATCTAATATGATTGTATTTTTTATATAAGGATCATAAGCCAGTAATTCTTTAGCTCGAGAATTTTCTTTTACTAAAATAGTCACATTTCCCTCATGTTTTTTTGCTATAGCATGTATGTAGGGAAGATATAAAATCATATCACCCATACCAATTTTTGGTTGTATTACTAAAACTTTCATTTTCATTATTATTATTATAACTTACCTAAATAAATTAGGTGAAATTATGATTTCAAAAGGAGTATACGCTGCAAGTCTAAGTATTATTAATGAAGACTCATCTTTAAATATCAGTGAAACAATAGCTCACGCTTCCTCGTTAATTGAGAAAGGTTTGCACGGAGTCTTCTTTTTTGGCTCGACTGGGCAAAGTCAGCTAATTTCAATATCTGAAAAAAAAGACTTAATATCCAAATTGTCAACACACAAGATGAGAAAATTTTTTTTTCTGGGAACAGGCAATAATTCTTTGAAGGAAAATGTTGAACTTATTAAGTATGGTATGGAATATAATTTCAACACGTTTTTAATTATGCCTCCAGCTTACTATAAAAATAATACTGATGAAGGTGTGTTTAGATTTTATTCCAAAATTATATCTGAGACACCAAAAATAAAAATCATTCTATATAATTTTGAAAAGTTGAGTGGTTTTAAATTTACTCCAGAGTTAGTAACTAAATTAGTAAATGCTTTCCCAAAAAATATTATAGGGTGTAAAGACTCTTCATACAACTTGTTTGAAGTTTTAAAGATTCCAAATTTTTTAATGTTTCCAGGTTCAGAAGCAAAATTATTGAAAGGTTTAAATCTCGGATGCTCAGGATGTATTTCTGCCGTTACCAATGTAACTCATTCTTTATCAAGAAAAGTTTTTGATGATTTTGAAAATAAAAAAGAACAAACTTCAAATGAAAGATTAATATTAATTCGAGAAACATTCGATAAATACAATTTAATTTCCGCTTTACATAGTTTTATGTCTGTAGATAAAAAAAATTACAGTAATCTTTTGCCACCATTGAATTTACTCTCTTTGGAACAACAAAAAGAACTTTTAAACAAACTTGAACGACTAAAATTTTTTAATTCAAATACTATAGCAGCTTAAATTATGATGTTAGCTAGAATTTTCTCAAAAATATTTAAAAAGGGGGGTATAATATTAATTGACCACAATGATCAAAAATATATCTGTGGAAATCCAGATAAAATAAATCCTATTATTGTAAAGCTAATGAAAAAAAATTTAAATTGGAAACTTATAATTGATCCTGAATTAGAATTTCCCGAAGCTTACATGAGAGGAGATATTTTAATTGAAAATGTTACTTTAAAAGAGTTCCTAATGGAACTCCTTAAAAATATTGGTAGAAATGAGTTTACTACTCCTGGGTATATCTCAAAAAAAATTTACCAATGTTGGAGATTTATTTCTAATTATAATCTTCCAGGTAAATCAAGAAAAGATATTGAACATCATTACGATATTGGTGGTGAAAGAGGAGAGAAGTTGTATGATATTTTTCTGGATAAATTTCATAGACAATATTCTTGTGCCTATTGGGACACTGAAACCAAAACTTTAGAGGAAGCTCAGCAAAATAAAATTAATCATATTATAAAAAAACTAGATATTCAGAAAGGAAACAAAATTTTAGAGGTTGGTTGTGGATGGGGAGGAATGGCTTTTGAGATTGCTAAACAAAAAGGATGCGAAGTCACAGGAATTTCACTTAGTAAAAATCAAATAAAGTATTGTAGGGAAAAAGCCGAGCAGCTTGGTTTAGACAATCAAGTTAGATTTGAATTAATTGATTATAGAGAAATTAAAGGAAAATTTGACAGAATATACTCTGTTGGAATGTTTGAACATGTAGGAAAAAAATTTTACAAAACTTTCTTTAAGTCAATTAACAAACTCCTTAAAGACGATGGGACTTTTTTACTTCACACAATAGGTTCAGTAGATGCACCTGCTGCTCCTAATAAATTTATTAATAAATACATCTTTCCTGGAGGAGTTATCCCCTCATTTTCAGATATTATAAATCCTATTCAAAAAACTGGATTAATAGTAGCTGATTCAGAAACTCTTATTCGTCATTATGATAAAACATTAGAGAGTTGGCTAAGTAGATTTATAGAGCAAAAATCTATTATAAGAGATTTATTTGATGAAAAATTTGTAAAGATGTGGGAATTTTATCTTGCTAGTTGCGCAGCAGCGTTTAGATATAGGGATCTAGTAGTATTTCAATTGCAAATTGTGAAAAATTTTCAAGCCGCACATAGAACACGAGACTATATTTATTCTTAAAACCTGTTATCTATTAATAAATAGGTATGAAAAAAAAGAAAAAAAATTCCAAAAAAATTAAAAATAAAAAAAAAATTAAGAAAATTTACAAAAAAAAAAAACGTAAATTTTTAAAAAAAAACAAATCATTTAAATCAAAAAAACCTAAACTAAAACGTTTTAAAAATATAAAAAAAATAAAAAGTTATAAAATAGATAAAAATTTTAAAGCTTTCATTCTAAAAGTAATTAGAATTTCTGAAAATATTCAATCTTTTTTTAAATTTAAATTTAATCTAGATCAGTATCTACAAAATTTTTTTCAAGGGATTTCAGACAAACTATCTACGAAAATAAATGATTTAAAATCAGTCATTGAGGAAGAAAAAAAAAGAAGAAAAGAAGAAAAAAACAAAATAATGCAAAAGGAAAAAGTTGAATTAGTTAATAAATTAAAATTATCTAAAAAATTAGCCTTAGAAGCAAAAGAAAAAGAACTAAAAAATGAGATTAAATTAGAAAAAGAAAGAAAAAAAGAACTTCAAAAATTTATAAGAATAGAACAGGCAGAGGTTAGAAGAGAACAAGCTGATAAACAAAGAAAATTCCTAGAACAAATTAAATTAGAGCGAAAAATAGATCAGTTCAGAAAAAGAGAGGAATTAGAGATAAAAAAATTAGAAAAATTTGTATTAAGTCAACAAAGAGAATCATACCAAGGAGTTCAAGAACGTATTGATAAAATCAAACAAAAATATCAAGACTTAAGAGATCAAAAAATAAGAGAAAGAGTCGAGCAACTTGGTGTTGAAATTCTTGAGGGAGATGACAGGACAGCATTATTAGAAAAAGAGAGAAATTATAATTTAGAAAGACAAAAAATTGAATTTGCTTTAGAAAGTTTTTATAGATCTGCACATAGCTTATGTTTTCAGATAAATAAAAAATATATTCCCAAGTATTTAAGTATCATGAGAGTAATAGATAAAAGATTTGAAAACGGGGAAATATTTATAAAGTGGGATGACACGAGCGATGAAGAGTGGTTGATTTTAATTTATATAAAAGACAATTCTCCAGATAAGGGAATAATTATTGAAGACAAAACAAATCCTGAAAGAAATGTTTCTCATGAATTTAAAACAAATGAAATTTTTAAGGCCTCAGATGTGATGGTTGATGCATTAACAAAGTTACTAGATAGAGAAAGACAAAAAAGAAAAACTGATTAAATTTTAATTATTTTTTTTTAATTTTTTTGTTAATATTATTGCCATACTCAGCGATTTTATCCCATTCTTCTTTCTGGGACTCTGCTTTACTTTCAGCTCTTTTAGAAACTAACAAAGGAAAAATAATAAGCACCAAGACTATTATTATGCAAGGTACAATTATAGCAATTTTCATTTAATTACAAACATATCAAAATATAACTCAAATGATAGAGATTTAACTATTTTTGTTACAGTTTTTTTTGTTTATTTTTTCGTCAAATGTTTCGACAGTAGTTTTATCAACAAACCAAATAAATGATTTTTCATAGCTTCCATCTGCTGTTGGATTTGTACAACGTTTGCCTATTTTAACGCTATGAGCTGAACAATTTATGACAAATAAAAATAAACTTAATAATGCAAATATTTTCATGTTATAAATTTAATTAAATAATTTGTCTCATGAATGTTGTAAATTTGTTTTTATTATGTGTACACTTCTTTAAAAATTGGCAGATACCATGATTTAGGTCACAAATTTGTCATAATATTAATCTCTAAGAAAAAAATTTAGCGAAAATTGAAATAAATTATAATTAAGCATATAGTTAAAAGCATGGTGAAAAATTTCTCTTTTAATTCTTATGTATATTATGAAGATACTGATGCAGGCGGAATAGTATACTACGCTAATTATCTTAAATTTATGGAGAGAGCTAGAACAGAGATGATTTATGATCTATTTAATTTAAATCATAAAAGCTTAAAGAAAATTCACGATATCATTTTCATAGTTAGATCTTGTAATATACAATATTTAAAACCCGCCAAATTTGAAGACAATATTCAGGTCAATACTAAAGTGTTAAAAAAATCTCCAGTAAGACTTAGACTCTCACAAGAAATTAAAAGAAAAAAAGAATTATTGTCTTTTGCAGAGGTTGAATTAGCTGTAATAAATAGTAAGGGAAAAATCAATAAAATACCCACGCACCTACTAAAAAAACTTTAAAATTAGAATTAAAAATTTGTTTTTATTTTCTAAATTGCTAGATTGATTTTTATGAAAAAAATTAAAAAAGTAGCAATTATAATGGGTAGTCAATCTGATTACGCTGTTATGAAATCTTGCGAAGATATTTTAAAAAAGCTAAAAATTAAATTTGAAACAAAGATTATTTCAGCCCATAGAACCCCTCAAAGAATGTATGCATTTGCGAAATCAGCAGTAAATAATAATTTTTCCGTTATTGTTGCTGGAGCAGGAGGTTCTGCGCATTTACCGGGAATGGTTGCTTCAATGACTATATTACCAGTTATTGGAGTACCTATTGAAAGCAAAAAATTAAAAGGTTTGGATAGTTTGCTTTCAATAGTTCAAATGCCTAAAGGCGTACCAGTAGGAACAGTTGCGATAGGAAAAAATGGAGCGTTTAATGCCGGTCTATTAGCTGCCTCTATAATTTCTTTAAATGACATTGAAATAAAAAAAACATTAAATAATTGGCGAATGTCTCAAACTAAGTCTATTAAAAAAAAACCAAAATAAATGTTAAATACAAATCCCGTTTTAGGTATTATTGGCGGCGGACAGCTGGGGAGTTTTCTAGCTAGTTCGGCAAAAAAATTGAAGATAAAAACGTTAGTTTTGACAGACGATCCTGTTGCACCGGCTAAAAATTTCTGTGATGAAATAATTTTCTCCGACTATAGTAATAAGCAAAAAATTGAAGAATTTATAAATAAGGTTGATATTGTAACATATGAATTTGAGAACATTCCTTTTGAAGTTTTAAATTTTATTTCAAAAACAAAAAAAGTTTTACCCAGCCCTGAAATTAACAGGATAGTTCAGAATAGAAATGAGGAGAAGAAATTTGTAAAAAATTTGGGAATAAAAACAACCCCATGGATTTTTGTAAATTCAAAAAATGATATTAAAAAAAATGAGGATATGTTGCCAGGAATTCTAAAAACTTGCACCCTTGGATATGATGGAAAAGGTCAACGCTTAATTAATAGCTTGAATGAGATTGATGAAACCTGGTTTGATTTAAATGATTATATTTTAGAAAAAAAAATTAATTTAAAACAAGAAATATCAGTAATATTAACGAGATTTAAAAATGATGAATGCTATATTTACGAACCTATAGAAAACATACATAAAAATCAAATTCTAGAAAAATCTAAAATTCCAGCAGACATAGGTGAAGATATTTACAAACAATCACAGAATTTTGCTGAAGAAATTGCAAAAAAATTGAACTTTGTCGGAACGATGTGTGTTGAATATTTTATTGATACTAAAAATAATTTAATGGTAAATGAAATCGCTCCAAGGGTTCATAACTCAGGACATTTAACCTTAAATGCTTTTGAATTAAGTCAGTTCGATTGCCATATAAGAGCTGTTTGTGGACTAAAAAACTTACCAAATAAAAAAATTTCAAACGCAGAAATGATAAATATTTTGGGTTCAGATATAAATAATTATAAAAATAGAAAATATAATAATAATGAGTTTTTTTTCGATTATTTTAAAAAAAATATTAAAGATAAAAGAAAAATGGGTCATTTAACAATTCTTAAATAATTAAATATTTTTAATTAAAGATGGATCATTATTTATCGGTACATTAATTTGTTTTGAAACTTTATGAAATTTTAATTTTGGAGCCTTAAGTTTTTTTAAAAATTCAACTGCATTGTTATTTAAATTTAAATAATTTACTATTTGAGATTTCCCAATTATTACAGGTTGGCGAGAATGTATTTTAGAAACTTGTTCGTTTGCACTTTGTGTAATAATACAAAATTGATTATTTTCGTGAATAGCTGCAAAATAAATATCTTGATCATCAGCTCTAGTAAAGTAGTGGGGAATTTTTTCTTTTTCTATCACTGCCCACTCATAGTAGCCCGAAGCAGGTATGACTGCCCTAGAGCTTACTATTAGTTTCTTAAATGAAACCTTTTCAGCTATGCCTTCTAAACGCGCATTGTGAAGTCTTTTGTAGTTTTCTTTAGCCCAAGATGCTTTTAGCCCCCAGGTATTATTTTCCATGTATTTTCCATTAGTAGCAGATTTGACGACAGGGAGTTTAGTGCCAGGTGAGCAGTTGAAATTATCTTGGTCTAATTCCACATTTATATTTTTTTTAACAAAAGCATTTGCATTTAATAAAGTTGCTTTTTTTACTACGTATCTTCCACACATTTCTCTTGCAGTTTCTTTCGTTTTTTTAATTTTCTTTTTTCTTTTAAGTTAAGCTTAGCTTTTTTCATAACACTAGAGTCTTTAAAGCTTTTTCCACTATATCTTTTTGACATATCTAATTTTACAAAGATTAAAACCCATATTGGGCAAATGATACAATACTATTTATAATTTTTATACCTTTCAGATGTTTTGCTTTAGCCCATTTTGATCTAAAAAAAACATATAAAGACCCATTTCGACCTAGCAAAATAATTTTTCTTGGTTTAAACATGCTAAACTTTTTTTAAATTATGAGTGCTGAACACAAAGAAAATATACAACAAGTCAAAACACCAAGAGTAGAATCTAGCGTTTCTTCAATAAAAGATGTAAAAATTATTAAAAAAGACGAACGAATTAATCATAAAGTTAATATTGATAATTTGCTTAGAG
>MDSV01002116.1_pt1 | contig 18723 bp, 11 predicted proteins | sample 810851 | NCBI WGS metagenome assembly MDSV01 (sample SAMN05326640, study PRJNA326480) | marine metagenome | isolation source: seawater | place: Atlantic Ocean: North East | collected 2012 | reverse complement strand
GGTGATGACCAGCACCGTGGGCGGCGACGAGACCCCGAGCCACGGCTGGATCAACTACGACCTCATCGCGTCCGGCAAACTCGGGCCGCACATCAACGCCTTCGGCGGCGAGGACCGTTTTTGGCTTGGCCCGGAGGGTGGCCAGTTTTCCATCTTCTTCAAGAAGGGCGATCCGTTTGACCTCGAGCACTGGCAGACGCCGGCTGTGATCGACACCGTGCCGTACAAGGTCACCTCAAAAACGGACAGCGAAGTGACCTTCCGCCACGAGGCTAAAATCAAAAACTATTCCGACACCGCGTTCAGCCTGCGGATCGACCGCACCGTGCGCCTGTTCGACCGGTCGCGGATCGGCGAGATGCTCGGCACGGTGCTGCCGGCGGGCGTCCGCGCCGTCGCCTACGAGACGGAGAACGTACTTACCAACACCGGCGAGGCCGTGTGGACGAAGCAGGGCGGCCTGTTGTCGGTCTGGATTCTCGGCATGTACAAGCACTCAGCGGAGACGATCGTGCTCGTTCCGTACGTCGAGGGCGACGAGGCCAAGCTTGGCCCGATCGTCAACGCCGACTACTTCGGTACCGTGCCGGCCGAGCGTCTGCGTGTGGCCGACGGGGTCATTCGTTTTTCCGGGGACGGCCAGTACCGCAGCAAGATCGGCCTCACGCCGCAGCGCGCCAAGCCGGTACTCGGCAGCTACGACGCCACCCGCCAACTGCTGACCCTAGTGCAGTACACTAAGCCGGAGGGCGCGACCGACTACGTCAACTCCATGTGGGAACTGCAGGACGAACCGTTCAAGGGCGACGTGGTGAACAGCTACAACGACGGCCCGCCCCGCCCCGGCGCCAAGCCGCTTGGCCCGTTCTACGAGTTGGAATCCTCCTCCCCGGCGCTTGCGCTCAAGCCGGGCGAATCCGCCACGCACATCCACCGCACCATCCACCTGCAGGGCGACGAGGCCGCCATCCGTCGGCTTGGCAAATCCCTGCTCGGCGCTATCGAATAGACTTTGTCGTCGGTCGGCCGTGGAGGTGTCTGCCCTCCTTTGAGGCCCGGATGGCCTCGGGCGTATCGACCGCGGCGCCGGGATCGTTCTGCGCCTTCATCCACCGATCCAGTTCCGCGCGCAGCTTGGCCAGACGCTTGGCCTGTGCCTTGTCGCCGGCCAGGTTGTTCATCTCGTAGGGGTCATCCGTCACGTGATAAAGCTGCTCGGCCGGCCGGTGCATGAAGCGCTTGACCAGCCGGTAGCTGCGCGGCGTGTTCCACGAGTCCCAAATCCACGTGCCCCAGTACGGGTTGTTGAGCGCGCCGTTGCCGCGCACGCCCATCAGGTGTTTTTCGATGTAAATCTCGTCCGGCAACAGGTTGCGGATGTAGTGGTACTCGCCATCATTGACGGAGCGGATCGGGTAGGGCGGCCCCTCCGGGATGTTGTTGTGCACACCGTAGACGAACCGCCGGTGAGTCTGTTTTTTGCCGAGCAACGCGTCCCGAAAACTCGAGCCGTCGTAGGAATGCGCGCCCGGTTTTCCACCGGCGAGATCGACGAGTGTCGGCAGGATGTCGGCGTACTGCACGAGGGCATCGGTGCGTTTGCCGGCCGGGATGCGCCCGGGCCAGTGGGCGACCAGCGCAGTCTGGATGCCGGTGTTCCAGTTCGTCCACTTGTTGCCGGGAAACTGCGACCCCTGCTCGGAGGTAAATAACACCACCGTGTCGTCCGCGCCGCCGGTGGCCTTGAGCGTATCGAGAACCTGCCCGACCTGCCCGTCCATGTAGGTGATTTCCGCAAGATACTTGCCAAAATCCTGCCGCGTGCGCGGCGTGTCGGCGATGTTCGGCGGGAGCTTGAGCTGGCCCGGTGGGTACTGCGACGCGTCGCCCATCACCCACGGCACATGCGGCTCCACCAGCGCCACGACCAGACAGAACGGTTGCCCTTCATCGCGAGCCATAAAGCTGCGGACGCCGTCCAACTCATGGGCGCGCGTGGGGTTGCGCACACAATTGGGATCGAATCCGTCAACGCTCTCAAACGGAAACGCCGCCGCCGGCTTCACGTGCACCTTGCCGGCGATTCCCACCCGGTAACCCAGCGCTCCGAGGTGGTGTGGCATGCTCTTCACGTCCGGCTGACTGGCCGAGTGATTCCACGCGCAGCCGTTGTGCAGCGGATACTGGCCGGTCATCAACTCCGCGCGGCACGGCTGGCACATGGCCTCTGCAAGATAGGCGCGATTAAACGTCAGCCCCTGCCTGGCCAAGCGATCGATGTTCGGGGTTTTGGCATTCTGGCCGCCGTACAACGGCAGATCGTTGTACGTGCAGTCATCGGCCATGATGATGAGAAAGTTGGGCCGCTTGGCCAGCACCTCACCCGCTTGGCCAAGCGCAACAAAAAGCAGCAGCAGAAAAAAACGAATCATAGGCCACCCAGCTTCCAGCCCAAGCACCCCCGGGTCAAATCATTCTACTGCGTCGGTGTAGTTGCGGCCTTTTTTTTGCTTGGTTGTGAAACGGGGGCTGGTGCAGAAGAGTTTTACTTCATGGGGCTGCATTCTTGTGACGATACCTCCCCGGCGGACCACGGCTTGTTTGTCGCCGTATAGCTGATGCAGGGTGCGTCCGTTTAGCGGCGTCAAACCGGTCACGTCGACGCCGAGGTGACGGTGGTCGTCCTCGTTCACCAGGATCAGCAGGGAATCGCCGCCGCTGTGTTTCAGCAGGCCTCGTACGCCAAGGCCGGGTGGGTCAACAAATCATCGATGATGGCCACCTCGACCGGGTGATCGTCGTTCACGAGGAACATTTCCAGTGCGCTTAGCTCGGCGGCGAGGGTGAAGCAGAGCAGCAGCAAGAGGGTCGACGGGGTGGCTGCCAGCAGCAGGCGGGAGCGGGTGACGAGGGCGAGGGCGAGGGCCGGCTTGGCGGGGATGGGCTGGCTGGCTGTCTCAATCATTCTGTCGCTGGTGGCTCCAGAGGTTGAATCGTTGCATGTGGGTCTGGGAGTCTTCGCCGGGGTAGTCGCTGATGTGCCACGGGGCAGCTTCCCAGATGCGGGCGGTGCGATCCCGGGAGCCGGTGACGATGCGTTTGCCGTCTCGGCTGAACACGGCTGAGTTGATCTCGTCTGTGTGACCCTCGAGCGTAGCAAGTTGCTGTCCGTTGGAGGCGTCCCAGATGCGGGTGGTGAAGTCGTTTGAGCCGGTTACGATGCGGGTGTCGTCCGGGCTGTAGTCCGCAGTGGTGATCGCCTCGGTATGGCCCTCGAGGGTGAACAGGACTTCGCCTGTGTTGAGATCCCAAACTCGCCCGATGTTATCTGTGCCTCCGGTCACAACACGGGTGCCATCGGAGTTGAAGCGAACGCAGTTCACGCGTGCGTCTTGCTGGAGGGTTTTGAGTGAATCGCCTCCCTTAGCGGCGTTCCAAAGGCGGGCGGTGTTGTCGCCGGCGCCGGTCATGACCCGAGAGCCGTCGGGGCTGAAGTCGATGCAGGTCACCTCATCGCTGTGCCCCTTGAGTTCGAGTAACTCTTTTCCGTCTGCAGTGGACCAAATCCATCCGGACACCCCTGAGGTGGAGGCGATTTTTGTTCCATCGTGATTGAAGCTGACAGCGTAGACCCAGCCGATGGCATCCTGTTTGAACTCGGTGATGAGTTCCATGTCGTCCGTGCTCCGAATCTGCACGCGGTTGTCGTGCAGTCCGATGGCGATTTGTTTTCCGTCGTGGCTGTAGGAAACCGACCAAACACCGGCTGGCAGATTTTCGATGGCGCGGGTTTGGCTGCCGCGGGTGAGATCCCAGATGCGCAGGCTCTTGTCGACGGAACAGGTGATCGCCTGGGCACCGTCCGGGCTGATGGCGACTGCGTAAATCAGGCCGGTGTGCCCCTCGAGCACGCTCCCGGCCGGGGCTTTGGATTGATCCCAAACACGCGCGGAGCCGTCCTCAAATACCGTAATGACTCGGCTCTCATCCGGGGTAAATGCCTCGGATTCCAGCACGGCGTCGAATTCCTCAAGGATGGCGGGCGGCTCTACAGCGAGATCCGCCTCGTCGGGCGGAACGGTGGGGGGTGTATCGGTTGCGGCTTTGGCAAACACGGCCTGAAGAGGCGGCAAATGATCCTCGATGGTTTTGAGGAGTTTGCCGTTTGTGGCATCCCATATGCGGACCTTCAGGTTTTCGGTGATGGTGGCGGCTTGTTTGCCGTCCGGGCTGAAAATGGCGTTCTCGAGAAAATCATCGTGGCTGACGAGCATGGCTGTTTCACGACCATCGGCGAGGTTCCAAATGCGCGCTGTCTTGTCAAAGGATGTGGTGACGAGCCGTTCGCCGGTGGTATCGAACACGAGAGAGTTAATCTCGTCCTCGTGCCCTTTGAGTACCGCGAGGTTTTTTCCGTCCCGGGCGTTCCAAATGTGGACGGTCTTGTCACCGGACCCGGTGGCGATGCGTTCACCGCCCGGGCTGAAGGCGACCGCCTCGATCACGTCGTCGTGTCCCTTGAGGACGTGGAGCAGTTTGCCATTTTTGGAATCCCAAATCCGTGCGATGGCATCCTCCGAGCCGGTGACTAGGATGGAGTCGTCCGGGCTGTAGGCGACGGAGTAGATGCTTTTGTTGAACCCCTCCAGCACGGTCAGTTGCGGATTGACCTTCTTCAGGAGGTAGCCCCACTCAAAGTTGCGGTATCGTTCCGGAGCGTCCAGCAAAGCTTGTGTGGCGGAGCTGTAGTTTTTCTCCTTCGCGTAGTTGGCGGCCTGGAGTACCTGCGAACGGTAGAGCCGTTCCTCGGCCTCGTTCTTGGCGGCGACCGCCTCGTTGCGGTTGGCCACGGCCCAAATTGAGAGCAGGGTCATCACGGCGGCGAGAGCGAGGGAACTGGCACCCATGATGGCGGCACGCCGGTTTTTACGGGCGAGATCGCGTTGCTTGATTTCATCGAAGCCAACGCCGAGCAGGCCGGATAAAATCTTCATCAACGAGTTGGCCTTGCCGTCCTTGCCGGGGCGGGCGTCGGCGGCGATCGGCTCGGCGGCGGTGTCGGTCAGGTCGCCGTTTTCGTCGGCGACGAACTTGACCGCCGGCGGAAAGCATTCCTCGAGGCTAAGCTCCGGTTTCTCGTTGCCGTATGGTTCCCCATCGACGATCAGGCAGACGATGCGGTTTTGCTTCCCGAGTTTCTTGAATGTCTTTATCTCCTCGTTCACCCAATTGGACTTGGCGGAGTTGGGGGAACAGATGACGATGAGGTGGCTGGAGTTGACGAGTCCATCGTGGATCATCTCGCTCAAGTCGGAGGCGGTGGGGAGTTCCTCCCGGTCGCGGAAAACAGGGAACAGCCGCTTGGGGACCGGCCCGTAAATCGTCTCGCGGCCGATCACGCCCTTGGGCACGCGATAGCCCTCGATACTGCGATGCAGCCAGCGTCCCCAGCTTTCGTCACGATGGGAGTAGCTGATGAATGCCTTGTATTTGAAGGCTGACTTGTTGTCTGGCATGGGGTTGCATGTTACTTGTAGATGGTATTTATGCAAGGAATGGGAATAAGTCTTGGGGCGTTAATTGCCGGACTCGAAAAAACATCCAACTTGGTGGGTTTTTTTCGTGCATTCAACTTGGGATCTGTTACCAACTGCCCAACCAATGAAACAGTCACTCAAACGCAACCCCGTCCGAACCCTTGGCTTCGGTCGTTATCTTGCGCCCACATTTTTGGCGGCAACAGCGTCCCTGTCAGCGGTGGAGTTCGAGAACGACACCATTGAGGGGAGTCTGGACACTACGCTGAGTTTCGGTGCGTCTTTCCGGACAACCGGCGCGTCACTCGACAATATCGGCATCGCCAACGGCGGCAATCGCTACTCCGTCAACGGGGACGACGCGAACCTGAACTACGATACCGGCCTGTTTTCCGACGTGGCTAAGGGCACGCACGACCTCGAGCTTGGCTTCAAGAACTTGCCGGACCTTGGCCTTTTCTTGCGCGGCACATATTTCATCGACTTTGAAAACATCCGTGGCGACAGCCCCTTGAGCGACTCGGCAAAGCGCGAGGTGGGCCGGGACATCGAACTGCTTGACGCCTATCTCTCCTACGACCTACCGCTCGCAAGGCCAATCAACATCCGTCTGGGCAACCAGGTGATTAACTGGGGCGAGAGCACTTTCATCCAGAACGGCATCAACGTCATCAACCCGATCGACGTGACCAAGTTCCGCATCCCGGGATCCGAGTTGCGCGAGGCGCTTCGGCCAGTGCCACTGTTGTCGGCCTCGGCGGAGTTGACTGACACCCTGACGCTTGAGGGCTTTTACCAGTTCAAGCAGGAGGAAATGGAGATCGATCCTTCAGGGAGCTACTTCAGTCTCAAGGACACAGTGGGCCCGGGGGCAACCCACGCGATGATTGGCTTTGGCAGCTTCGGCCAGCCAAACATGGAGAGTTGGGTGGATAATCCGCTCTACGGTTTGCTTGAAGGGGAGGCGGCCAAGGTGCCGACCATCTCCAACCCTGGTTTCAACCCGGCGCTGCCCCCCAGTGCGGCTAACGCACCGTTTTTGCCCTCGAACGCAGCTGGCATCCCCAAGGGTAGCAGCCGCAGGGCCAGTGATGACGGCCAGTTCGGATTTGCACTTCGTTATTTTGCCGAAGAGCTGAACGAGACCGAGTTCGGTTTTTACTTCATCAACTACCACAGCAGGCTGCCTTACTTTGGCGCTACCACCGGCCGTAACATTCTGGCCGAACTGCAGCCGGTTATTTCACAGGCAAAAGCCGGGCTTGGCCAAGTGGACGGGTTGATGGCCCAGGTCACGGGAGGCTTGGCCCAGGTCAACGGTGGCTTGGCTGAGGCCGAGGCCGGCTTGGCCCAGTTGAGCGGCGCGATATCCCAGATGGAGGCTGCGGACCCGAATAACGCTCAATTGGCAGAACTTAAGGCGCAACAAGCTGCTGCGCTTAGCCAGCAGCAGGGGCTTCTGGCCGAGCAGGCGGAATTGAACGCATCAAAGGCGGCGCTGGACGCGCAGCAATCGACGTTGACCGGCCAATTGACCAGCCTCCAGACATCGCTCCCGCAGCTTTACCCCGGAACCGCTCGGTATTTTTTGGAATATCCAGAGGATATTCAGCTTTACGGCATCAGCTTTAATACTGAGCTTGGTGCCACTGGCATCTCTGTGCAGGGTGAAGTCTCTTACCGAAACGATATGCCGCTTCAGATTGACGATGTGGAACTCCTAGTCGCCGGGTTGATGCCGTCCAGGCCATTTTTGGCCGACATTGGGACGATACCGGTGGTGGACACTAACGGGGATGGTGTACCTGATATGGGTAATCCAGCTTGGAAGGGCGTTAGTATGTCCCAGCTTGGCTATCAGGATTTCAACAGCTACGTCAAGGGGCACAAACGGTTCGATGTCTGGCAACCGCAGTTTACTGTGACCAAGCTCTTCGGCCCGATGGCTGGCGCTTCACAGTGGGTACTGGTGGGTGAGACCGCCGCAACCATTGTTCCGGATTTGCCGAGTAAAAGTGAACTTCGCTTTGACGGACCGGGTACGGCACTGAGTGGCAACGCGCTGGCTCCGGTGATCCTCTCCGGTGCGGGCGGGCATGCTCGGGATCGCTACGAGCCGGCGGATGCCTTTGCGGATGATTTCTCATGGGGCTATCGGCTCGCTGCCCGATTTGATTACACGGATGTTTTTGGAGGCGTGAATCTTTCGCCGGCAGTTGCTTTTTCCCATGACGTTGATGGCATCACGCCGGGACCAATTGGGAACTTCCTGCAGGATCGCAAGAGCGTGACCGTCGGCGTGACGGCTACCTACCAGAACTCATGGCAAGGCGCCATCAAGTACACGGAGTACTTTGGCAACGAGCAATACAACCTGATGGCGGATCGCGACTTCCTGTCAGCGGTAGTCCAATACTCCTTCTAACCCGGGATTGAATTTAAAATGAAACAATACACAGTGCATTCATTAGTGACTTCGGCCTTGTTTGCGGCCGGTTTGGCCACCGTCAACGCGGAGATCACCGAGGAGGAGGCGGCGCGATTGGGCAAGGATTTGACACCCCTCGGTGGTGAGATGGCCGGCAACGCTGATGGCACCATCCCCAAGTACGAGGGCGGTATCACCAAGCCGTTGCCGGGGTTCAAGCCGGGTGATCATCACCCCGACCCGTTCGCGGAAGACGAGGTGCTATTCACCATCACTGCTGCCAATGCGGACCAGTACGCCGCCAAGCTGACTGATGGTCACAAAGCGTTACTTGCTCAGTATCCGGACACCTACAAAATGCCGGTTTACCCGACTCGCCGCAGTGCAGCTGTTCCGAAGTTCCGTGAGGATGCGGTCAGAAATTCGTCCTTCGATGTCAAACTTGTCAATGATGGGAACGGTGTGAACATGATGACGGGTGGAATTCCGTTTCCAATTCCCAAAAACGGTCTAGAGGTGATCTGGAATCATCTTTTTCGGTATCGTGGCGTGACAGGATTGCGGAAGGTTGGTCAGGTCGCCCCCACACGTTCTGGCAAATACACCGTTGTTCAGCTTGAGGAAAACTGGTTGTGGAAATTTCAGTATACAGGTGAGCAAGTGACGAAGGACAATAATGTCTTTGTGTATTTCGAACAGAGAATCACCTCCCCGGCGCGTCTTGCTGGAACCATCCTCATGGTTCATGAAACGGTTGACCAAGTTGTTCAGCCTCGCAAGGCATGGGTGTACAACACCGGTCAACGGCGTGTTCGCCGGGCACCCAACGTGGCCTACGACAACCCCGGCACGGCGGCGGACGGGTTGCGCACCGCGGATCAGTTGGATTTGTTTAACGGGTCACCTGATCGGTACGAATGGAAGCTGTTGGGCAAGAAGGAAATGTACGTTCCATACAATTCCTACAAGTTGCATAGCGACAAACTAAAGATATCGGACATAATTAAGCCGCTGCATATCAACCAAGAGCACACCCGCTACGAGCTACATCGAGTCTGGGTTGTGGACGCTACGCTGAAACCAGGCAAAAGGCACATATACAAGAAGCGCCGTTTTTACTTTGACGAGGACAGTTGGAGCGCTCTGGTTGTGGATCAGTATGACAATCAGGATAGGATGTGGCGAGTCTCCGAGGCGCACTGTATTAACTATTATGATTTGCCGGCTATTAATTCCACGTTGGATGTCCACACCGATATTTTGTCAGGCCGGTATTTGGCTCATGGTCTGGACAACGAAAACGAGATGTACGATTTCGAATATCAAACCAAGTCCAGCGACTACACCCCGGCAGCATTGCGGCGGCGTGGGCGCCGTTAGCATTCAAGCGGGTTTGTTCGGTGTTTAATTTCTCCAACCAACCCAACCAACCCCAAGACGGGCCGAGGCGATCCTCGGCCCGTTCTTGTTTGCTTTTATCGTTGTTGCTTTGTGGTCTCGGCTTGGCCAAGGGCGAGCAACCCAAGCCGGCCAAGCCGGTGGATGGCCCGGCTGTGATGGCCCGCTTGGCCAAGCGCTCGGTGTTTAATGATATCCACGGCCAGGCGGCCAGCGCCATCGCGGTCGGAGAGCGCGGTCACATCCTCCTTTCCGTTGACCACGGCAATACATGGACACAGCAACCGGCTCCCACCCGGCGTACACTCAACGCTGTGCATTGGGTGGACTCGAGAATAGTATGGTCCGTGGGCCATCAGTCGGTTGTGCTGCGCTCGCAGGACGGCGGGAAAACATGGGCCAAGATTTCGGTGCTCGACGACCCCGAGACGGCGTTTTTGGACGTCCTGTTCGTCGGTCCGAAAAAGGGCTTCATCGTCGGGTCGTACGGCAAACTTTTTTCAACGAGCGACAGTGGTGAAAAGTGGTCGGAAGTGGCTCAGGACGACGACCCTCATTTTTACCAGATCGCGAGTGCCGGCGACGGAGTGCTCTGGCTGATCGGCGAGTTTGGTACGGTGTGGCGCAGCAAAGACCTTGGCCAAGCGTGGGAGCCGCTGGATGCGTTATATGAGGGAACTTTTTTTGGGGCTTTGCCATTGGCCAAGCGCGGGGCGGTGGTGTTCGGATTGCGCGGGAATATTTTACGGAGCGAGGACGGAGCCGTTTGGCAAAAAATCGAGACCCGGACGAACGCCCTCCTGCATGGTGGGACAACTTTGCGCGACGGTCGGATGGTGCTGACAGCCGGTGCCGGTGAACTGTTGCTGAGTGAAAACAGTGGGCAATCGTTTTTCGTCGTTCCATTACCGGATAAGGCTGCGAAGCCGATCAGCCTTTGGGAGGCGGGCGACGGTGGCCTGTTGGTGACTACTGACCGGGGGATCATCCGTCTGCAACCACTTGACTTGGCGAAAGGAACTGAGCAATGACGAAGCCCACCCTTTTGGCAACGGTTGAAGAATGGCTGTTTCGTCACCGGCTCGGCTTTCTTGTCTTGTTCCTCGTATTGACCGCGGTGCTGTTCGGGTTCGCCACACAGACCAAGGTCGATGCACGATTTGAAAAACAACTACCGCAGCAGCACGAGTACATCGAGACGTTTCGCAAGTATCAGGATGAGTTCGGCGGAGCCAACCGGGTGATCGTGGCATTGGTTGTGAAGGAGGGCGACGTCTTCACGGCGGACTATTTCAACAAGCTCGAGGCGTTGACGGATGAAGTCTACGCCATGCACGGGGTGAGACAGGAAAGTGTGACGTCGCTGTTCACGCCCAACGTTCGGTTCACCGAGGTGGTTGAAGATGGGTTCTCTGGAGGTAACGTGGTGCCGGCGGATTTTGAAACCACCCCCGAGGGTCTGGCTAGGGTGAGGGAGAACGCGCTCAAATCCAACTACATGGGCCGGCTTGTGACCGATTCATTCAACGGGGCGATGGTGATGGCCAATCTGTTCGAGATCGATCCTGACACGAAGGAACCGCTGGACACGTTTGCCGTGGCCAGCGAACTGGAGGCGCTGCGCGGCAAGTACGAGGACGACAAAACCGGGGTGCACATCATCGGGTTCTCAAAGGTGATGGGCGATGTCCGCTCCGGGGCGCTAAACGTAATCACGTTTTTTTGCATCACGATCGTCATCACGGCGCTACTCGTCTGGCTCTACTCGCAGTCGTTTTTGTTTTCGGTACTGCCGATGAGCTGCTCGCTGGCGGCCGTGGTGTGGCAGCTTGGTACACTGCACCTGATGGGATACGGCATCGACCCGATGTCGATCCTCGTGCCGTTTCTCGTCTTTGCCATCGGCGTGAGTCACGGAGTGCAGATGGTGCGCGTGTTCCGCAATCAATTGTTTGAGGGCGTGGATCCGGTTGAGGCAGCGCGTTCCGCGTTTCGCGAACTACTGGTTCCCGGCGGCGTGGCACTGCTGACCGACACCATCGGCTTCATCACTATCCTTCTCATCCCGGTGCCGACCATCCGTGAGCTGGCCATCGCGGCCAGCGTCGGTGTGGCGGCGATTATCGTGACCAACCTTATCCTGCTGCCGTTGATGTTGTCCTACCTCAAACCAAGGGCCGGCTACCGCGAGCGGGTGGCCAGGCGCAAGGAAAAGACGGTAGTATTCTGGCACAGGGTGGCCTTGGTCACGCGGCCGCGATTGGCCAAGGGTTTGGTGATCGTCGGTACGATTCTTTTTGTGCTTGGCTTCGATCAGGCGGCCCGTGTCGAGGTGGGCGACCTGCATCAGGGCGTGCCCGAGTTGCGGCCCGAATCCCGCTACAATCGGGACACGGCGGTGATCACGGAGAACTTCAACCTCGGCGTCGATGTGTTGGTCGCGTTTACCGAGACGGTGAAGGATGGCTCGGTCGACTACGAAGTGATGGAACTGCTCGACCGCTTCGAGTGGCACCTGAAAAATGTCGAAGGCGTAAAGAGCGTGCTGGGGCTGGCAGGTATGGCGCGTAAAATCAACTCCGGCTACAGCGAGGGCAGTCTCAAGTGGCAGGTGCTTCCGTTTAACAAGGCCATGCTCGCGCAGTCGGTGGGCCGCGTGGAGACTTCAACCGGCCTGACCAACCTCGACGGCAGCGTGCTGCCGGTGATGGTGTTCCTCGAGGATCACAAGGCGGAGACGCTCCGGCAGGTGGTCGCTGCGGTGAAGGCGTTCGACACCGAGCACGGCCGGGAAAAGATTCGCTTCCGTCTGGCCGGTGGCAACGCCGGCGTCATGGCGGCTTCGAACGAGGTCGTGCGGGAGGCGCAGTTCCCGATTTTGATTTATGTTTTCGCTGCGGTGATCCTGCTTTGTTATGCCAGCTTCCGCTCGGTCAGGATTGTGATCTGCATCGTGCTTCCGCTCGCGTTGGTGTCGGTTCTAGCGCACACGCTGATGCTGTGGATGGACATCGGCCTGAAGACCTCGACGCTGCCGGTGGTGGCGCTGGGCGTGGGCGAGGGGGTGGACTACGGGATTTATCTGTTCAGTTGTTTTCTGGCGCAGCGCAAAAAGGGGCTGGCGTTCACGGAGGCGATGGATGCCGCGATGACCCAGGCCGGCAGCGCGATCGTGTTCACCGGCCTGACGCTCTCCGTCGGCGTCGGCACGTGGGCGTTTTCCGCGCTGCAAATCCAGGTCGATATGGGCATCCTGCTGATGTTCATGTTTTTGATGAACATGGTTTGCGCCATCGTCCTGCTGCCCGCGATCGCCCGGCTGCTTTTCCGCTCAGAGTGATTTCAGGTACTGGTACAGATCGGCCAAATCGCGCTCGCTCAACCCCTCAAGCAGGCCCTCCGGCATGATCGAGCGTTCACTTGCCTGTTGTGAAATGATTTCCGCCTGATCCAGTCGCACGATCCTCGCTCCGGTACGCAGCACGACTCCGTCCGCGGCGTAAAACGCCGTGCGTCCCACGTGCACGTCGCCGTTTCGCAGCCGGTATTCGTTGAACCGGTACAGCGGCGAGATGTCCCGGTTCGGGAACAAAATCGCCCGGAACAAATCCTCCGGGGAAAAGCGCTTGGCCGCACCGCTCAACCCCGGGCCAAGCGCACCGGAGTCCGAGTGACAACCCTGACAGGCGCGGTTGACGTAGAGCCGCTGCCCCTTGGCAAAGTCGCCAGTTTCCCAGTCCACCTCGGCGAGGGTGGCCTCCCACTTGGCGGCATCGACGAGTCCGGCGCCGGCGCCGGCCGACGCGAGTTCCGGATGTGCCTCGTTGAACCAGTCGAAAACCGGCTGCCACGCTGCGAGCAGATCGGCCGTCTGTTTGCTTTTCTCCTGCACCTTTGCAATGGCGCGACCGCTCCACTTGGCCAGCAGCGCAGCGATTTCCTTTCGGGTTCCCGCCTTGCCCTTGGGGCCGCATTCGCGTCGCAGCTTGCGCAACAGCGGCGCCCAGTCGCTTGGCCTGTCGCTCGCCGAGAGTTGTTTCAGCGCAGCCAACGCCTTGTTCGCGACGATGTTGTCGCGTGAAAGAAGGGCATCCAAAAACAGGGGCCGATCCTCTGCTGCCGGGCGCTTGGCCAAGCGCTGCAAGAGCGCCGGGCGCAGGCCAAGCTTGGCCCACTGTTGGCGCAACGCCGGCAGGGTGTCCCCGGGCGGCAGGGCGTCGAGCAAATCGATGAGGTCAGTCGACCAGACGAACTCCGTGTCGTTTTTCACGGCATCAAGGTAGCGCCTGGCTGCTGCGGATCGTTCATCGCCGTCCAGCGATCGGGCGTAGGCGAGGTGACTGCCGCTGGGAAAATTGTTGTGGGCAATCAGTCGCTTGGCCAAGCCGGGCTGCTTGACCGCGTGCGCCTGGGCGATGTCCACAAAACGCATCGTCCAGTTTAGCTTGGGCCGCGTCCCCCCACTTTGCAGCTTGGTGTCGAGCCCCATCAATGCGTCGGCCAGTCGGGGCAGGTCAGCATCGGGCACGGTCGACGGCAGCTTGGCTGTGACGATCAACTTGTGAAAATCCTCCACCGGATCTGTCGCAGGCGTAATGGTGCCCAGCAGGTTCACGCTCAGTTCGGGCTGATCGACGTTGACCATTGCGAGCAGGCGCCCGGCTTCACGATGGAGATCCCGGTGCAGTGAGTCCATCAATGGCGCAACCTGAGTGGCGATCGCGCTTGCCAGCCCGGGATGGGCCGCAAGCGAGAATGGCACCTCGTAGCCGGTGAACGACTCGCGGCTTGGCTGCTCGAGATTGTAGTCGCCCAGCGCGAGGATGATCGTCCGGACGAGATCGAGGTTGAGGCTCGCGGGCTGGTTGATGTCAATTAACGGCAGCAAACGTCGGACGACTCCTGCGTGAAGTTCAGTGGCCGGGCTGCGCCAGATCGCCGCCGTGGCCGCCGTGATTTTCCCCTGCGTTGTCAATGTTCCGTGATCGATTTTCTGCCAACTTGATTCCGGCAACTGACTGGCCAATCGGCCGCTGATCAGTCGCACGCGAATGCTCGGCCGATTGAAATTCTGCTGCAGTGCCTTGTGCCATTTCGCGGACTGCGCCGGGTCGGTCGGGAGCAGGTGCAGCATCGCCTCGAGTGCCTTGACGCGCACATAGTCCTCCGGATCCAGTGCCAGCCGGGCGATCAGTTGGGCCGTGTTTTGTTCGGGAAAACGACTGATCGCCCACGCGGTTCGCGCCCGGACATCGTGGGAGCCATCGGCTGTCAGCCGGGCTGCGGTCTCCGCTTCGAGTCCGCCGAACATTTCCGTCAGCACCTCGATCGCGCGGACGCGGGGTTTTGTTTTGCGCGCAGGGTTGAGGGCGGCCTCGACAAAATGGCCGGCACCGATCTGCCGGGCCAACGGTTGCCACCGCGCGCGCGACCACTCGGCCAGCGGCTGCGGTGCGTTTAGGACCTTGTCGAGCGGAGTGTCCATCGCCGGTGGGCGGTTGTTGGGGTGATTACGATTTTCCGGCGTCGGGACAACACGAAAAACAGACCCCTTCGTTCCCCGGCCACCGATCGAGATGTAAATCTCTCCATCCCGCCCGACCTCGATGTCGCTTGGCGCAAAACCGTCCGTGCCCACCGGGGAGATAAACAGTTGCGGCGGCGCCTGATAGGAGGCGTTCGCGGGGCGCAGCGGATAAAACCAGACGTTGCCAAACGTCCAGTCGAGGAGGAACACCCCGTCCTGCATTTCCTTCGGGATCAATCGGTGACTGTAAACCGAGACGCCGGTGGGGGAGCCGCGTCCGATCTTGTCCAGCATCGGCACGGTGTCGGCGTAGTAACCGGGCCGCGCCCAGCTGCGCTTGTAGCCAGGCATCCGCCAGCCATGATGCCCTCCGATGGCCGCGTGATAAAGCCGGGTCGGCATGTACCACGGCAGGTAAAACGTCCGCTCAGTGTCGCTGTCGTATGTGAAAAGGTCGCCCCGCCAGTTGAAGTCAAAATCGTATGGATTGCGAAAGCCGCACGACAACGCCTCAAAGGTTTTGCCGTCCGGCGAAAATCGAATGATCGCGCCGCCTTCGGTTTTCTTGAGTGGCGATTGCGGCGAATTAAACTGGCCGGGCGTGAAGCCGGTGTCGTTGCCGCCGACGAGATAAAGCCAGCCGTCCGGCCCCTTGCGGATCGCGTGTGCTCCGTGCTCGCCGTTGGCCAGGCGCAGTAACTGCCGGGGCGGCCCGTCCGCTCGACCATCGGCGTTGGCATCGTCGTAGCGGAGCAGGGCACGGTTGGCCACAGCCCACAGGTGGGGTCCGTCGAACAGCATGCCCATCGTGCCGTGATCCAGTTTGGCGAACTGCACCGCCATTTCCGCGCGGCCGTCACTGTCGGTGTCGTGCAGCGTGCGGATGTAGCCGCGCCCCGAGACGACCACGCGCCCTTTCGCGTCGAGCGTCATCGAGTAAATGTCATCTGCCAACTCCGGCCCGGCAAACAGCGTGGCCTCAAAGCCGTCATGAACATTGATGGAATCGCGCACGTCCGCTTGGCCAAGCGCCGGACAAAGCCCAAGCGCCAATGAACAAAAGAATTTAACCTTCATCCTTCACCCTTCTTCCTTATTCAACCGTCATTTTATTTTCGACAAACGCCCGGATGACACTCATCTCCGCCTCGCCCTGAATCGTGTGTTCCTTCTCAAACACCTCCCACTGGATGTTCACTCCGGCGGCACAAAGCTGGTCGATGTGCGACTTGGTTTTTTCCAGCGGCAAAAGCGGGTCGGCTGTCCCGTGGGTGATGAGGAATGCCTGTTCCTTCACGACTGGGGAAAGTTCGTTGACCAGTTGATGAGGCTCATGCGCGTAGCCGCTGACCCCGACCAGCCCGGCGAAACGATGCGGATAGCGCAGCCCGGTCTCCAGAGTCATCAGGCAGCCCTGCGAAAACCCAAACAAGAAGGTGTGCTCAGTGGCAAAGCCGGCTTCGCGCTGTTGATCCAGCAACTCGAAAAGGAGGTTGCGACTGCGCTCCACGCCCGGCGCGGGGTTGTCGTAAATGTCGTACCACGAAAAGCCGCCGTAGTAGTCGTCCGGCGCGTTGACCAGCAGGTAGTTGAGCTTCGGGTTTTCCATGATGCCGGGAAACCAGCGGTAGCCCTCCATGCTGTCGCCGAGTCCGTGCAGCACGACCATCAGCCATTTTGAGTCCGCTTCCGCGGCGGGGAGTAATTCGGTGTCGAGCACGCCGGCAGTTTACCGCTGTGTCGCCTCCGGCCAAGGCTGGAGAAACGACTCAAGTTTCGGCGGGTCGTGCCGATACTGGGCACGGTCATGCAAGTTGCCTCCGTATTGCCCTCGGCAGTAAATCTTTACCAGTCGTCGCTCAGCCACCTCCGGGAGTCTGTCAGCGCACCGCCGGTGGAGGCGGCCAAGCTGCGTATTCAGTCCGCGCAGGAATCCGCCATCGCGGCCAAGCTGCTGCAGGTTGCCGACGAAAATGACCGACGCCTGATCGATATGGTCGCCTAGTCCGCCCCTTGGCCAAGCGGATCCATCTCTCTGGCGCTGAAGCCAAGATGCGAGTGACGTCGCCATCCCTCGGCGTGTTCTGTCCCGGCCGCTTGGCCAAGCGTTCGCGACATCTCCTCCATCGACTTCAGGTACGAGTTCATCCCCTGGCTGACGTCGAGCCATTCCTTCTGGCTGCGATGCGCCGCGAGTGCCTGCCGCTTGGTCTCGAAAACCACCGTGGTGTCGATCAGCAAATCCGGCTGCACAGGCCGGCGGAGTTCATCCATCAGGCCGTGTGGCATGGCGTGGTACACGGTGACTTCGCTGTCGACCGGCGGGCGGGGCGGCTCTACGTCAAAATTGGGCATGCCGCGGGAAAACGCCGCCGTCACCGCGAGGCGGGAGGTGTTGGTGTGATCCTCCATATAATCCTGCGGCGAATGGGTGAGTACTATCGACGGGTTGACATCTCGGATAATCGATGCCAGTCGACGCAGGTGTGAGGCATCGTAAAAAATCTCAAGGTCACGCGAGAATGGCGGATGAAAAGTCGCGCCGAGAATGGTGGCGGCTTCCCGCGCCTCGGCGAGTCGCTTGGCTTCCGTCTCTTCCGCGCTGAGGCTGACGCTGCCGCAGTTGCCGCTCGAGATGTTGAGATAGTGTGTTTCCCATCCGGCCTCGCGCAGCAACAGAAGCGTGCCGGCCATCATGAACTCGATGTCGTCCGGGTGCGCGGCGATGGCGATGGCCACGCGATGGGCGTTGTCGGCGGCTTCAGGCACGAAGCTCGGAGAGTTTAACCGGCTTGTTTGTCTTGGCTGAAAGGTCGGCGGCGAAGATGACTTCGTGCGACTTGGCGGCCGTTTCGAAATCGGTCAACGGCATGTCTTTCCCCTTGGCGAGGGCATTGAAAAACGTCTCAAACTGGGTCTGGTACGGGTGGTCGTTCACGTCGCCGGAATCGAGCAACCGCATCGAGAGTTCGCTCCACTGATCCTTGCTGAGGGCGTTGGTGCCACCGAGTTTTGTGGAGTGAAACTTGTTGTCCAGCAGACTGCCCTCGCTGCCGACGAGGTGCGTGTGAAAATAGTACGGCTGGATGCAGTCGATCACCGAGGCCGTCTTGCCGATCCGCCCATCCTTAAATTTTAGGATCGTGACGCTGCTCGTGTCGTACTCGTATTTTTTGAAGTCACTGTTTTTCGAGCCGGTGGAGTAACTGCTGACGCTCTTCACCTCGCCGCCCATGCAGAGAAGCAGCGCGTCGAGCGCGTGGCAACCGGCCGAGAGCAGGCTGCTCCCGCCGGCGTTGCGCTTGGTGTTCCAGCGGAACTGCCCGTACCACGGGCCGATGCCGTGGTAATAGTCGATCTCGCCGTAGTGAATTTCGCCCAGCAGCCCGCGGTCGATCACCGCCTTGGTGGCGAGGAACTGGCTCGAGTAGCGGCACTCAAAACAAACGCACGCCTTCACACCGGCCTTGGCCACGGCACGCCGCATCGCGCGCAGATCCTTGAGATTGAGCGCGAGCGGTTTCTCGATGATCAAATGCTTGCCCGCGGCGGCGGCGGCGATGACCTGTTTCGCGTGCTTGTACGGATAACTGCAGACCGAGACGACGTCGATCGACGGATCAGCGAGCATTCGCTTCAGGTCGGTGTGGCATTGGATTTCGCCGCCGTGCTTTGCGCTGAGTTCGGCGGAGTCCAGCTTGCGCGAGGAGTAAACCGCCGTGACCTGTCCCTGGGAGGTGCCATTGATCGAGTCGATATGCGCGCCGGCCACCCAGCCATAACCGATCACGCCAACATTAAATTTCTTCATTAGTCCGGAGAAAAGTTGAGGC
>MDSV01213629.1_pt1 | contig 18727 bp, 12 predicted proteins | sample 810851 | NCBI WGS metagenome assembly MDSV01 (sample SAMN05326640, study PRJNA326480) | marine metagenome | isolation source: seawater | place: Atlantic Ocean: North East | collected 2012 | reverse complement strand
CACTCAAGATATCGTCAACTGTGACTGTTCCACCTGCTGAGTCTATGGTAAGATTACCAGATGCAGTATCAATCTCATTGTTTCCAGTGACACCAATTTGTACATTGTCTATGCTTGCTCCACCGTTAGCATCAAGAGCACCAGTTATAGTGACACCTACATCAAAGGTTGCTGCTTCTGCAACAGTCAATCCATCTAAAGTTGTAGCTCCATCTACGTCTAATGCAACTCCAACAGATAATGTTGAACCATTAAATGTAAGGTTGGCATCATCTTCTAATTCTCCAGATGTACCTGCTATGACGACTCTATTGTCTGTTAGATCAGCAATCGCTGCAGTATCAGCAGCAAGAGTATCGATATTTGCTGTACCATCAAGATGAAGATCTTGGAACTCCAATGCAGATGTTCCTAAATCTCTGGCACCATCTGATGATGGTACTATATCTGTATCTACTCTACCCACAAAACTTATAGTGTCACCTGTTGCGTCACCTAGATCAACGTTACCATTTAGTGCGGTTGCACCAGATACTGTTAGGTTATCGTCAACTGTGACTGTGCCACCAGCAGAATCTATAGTAAGATTTCCTGATGCAGTATCAATTTCATTGTCACCTGTAACACCAATCTGAATGTTATCGATTGTTGCTCCACCATTGGCATCAACAGCACCTGTGACTGTGGTTATACCTGTGACTATGAGATTACGAGTAATTTGAACATCTGTTGCTGTTGTAACTCCAGTAACTTTGGAGTTGACAGAAGTCATCTCATCGTATGAAATGTCTCCGTCTACATCTAATTTTCCGTGGATCCTAACGTCTGATGCAAAAGTTGAGATACCAACGAAAGTTGATATACCAGATATCGTCTGGGTGGTTCCACCGACTTTTGCTAGTTCTCTTCCTCTTGACATAACGTTTTATTAAAAGTCCTAATCTTTTATATTTATACTTCAGTTAGATTGATCTTGTACTTCTTACCAGTTCTCTTATTGAGAAGGAACATGTCTGACTCACCTTCTTGCATTGTCCAGTGACCCCAAGTGCCATCGACATCGTTAGATCCACCCTCATTTGAGAAATGCATATCTGAAGTGTATATGTTTGAGAATCTAAGAGTGCTTGAACCTAAATCTCTAACACCATTTGTATCAGGGAGTAGATTGCCTTTTAGAGTTACTTCAGTTACTGAAATATTTGGATTTCCAGTCAATCCTGTGGATGCACCATTGAACGCTGTTGCAGTCAATGTATTTGTGCCTGGATTATACTTTAGATCTGTATCACTTCTGAGTGCTTCAACACCTGTTGGACTATCTGAAAATAATATGTAGTGATCTGCATTTGTTGTATTAGTTGCAGTTACATCAACAGAAGATGATACAATATTGGTTAGGGAAGATCCATCAAGGTTTGACAGTGTACCTGTAAGGTTAGCAGCATCAAGATTTGTTAGTCTGCTTCCATCTCCTGAGAATCCAGTAGCTGTTACAATACCTGCATTTGCATCAAATGTGAGAGCAGTGCTTGATTTTACTGATTGTGACCCTGTAGCGTTCGTTGCAAACATGATACTACATGTTGAGTCAGCAGTCTCTGCTGCAATATCAACCAACGAAGCTGATCCACTGAGTGCTCCAACAAATGATGTATATGTAGCAGTTGTACCACTCAAGGTGGTCAAAGTACTAATACCTGTTGAATTGATGTTACCAGTGAGATTACCTGTGACATTACCTGAAAGGTTGCCATCAAATGTTGGTGATGTCGCTATTCCAGTTATCTGTACATGAGTTCCAAACAAGTTTGATATAGTGCTAATACCTGAACTATTCAGTGCACCAGTAAATCCAGATCCACCAGCCGAGATGCCAGCAGTGGATGTGATAATTCCTGAGGCATTGATTGTAGACGCATGTAGCTGTGTAATTGTGCTCAATCCAGAGTTTATGGTAGCTTGCAGCTGGGTAGCTGTAGATACCCCCGTAGAATTGAAGTTTCCTGTCAGTGTTCCAGCGACTCCACCCGTGACATCACCTGTCAAATTACCAGTGATATTACCAGTGACATTTCCCTGTAAATTACCATCAAATATTGGTGCTGATGCGATACCTGAAACATTTAAGTACTCAAGTTGACCAGATGTTGTTATTGATGCTATACCTGCTGATGGTTGTGATATTGTAAGTCCAATACCAAGTCTTAGTGTACCTATGTCTTGAAAACTATCGTTACCTCTGTCATCTTTAAAATCTAATTTTGCATCAGCGTTTGAAAAGAATGATACAATACCAGATGTGAAATCATTTGTTGGTAATTCTACAAATGATAAACCTGCTCCAACTTTTATGGTAGTAACACCGATTGGTCTTACAAAACCACTTTCATCTTGTATATTAAGAGTTGATGCATTTATTAATACTGTGGAGATACCAACTTGGATTGTACCACCAACACCTGTATTATCTTTTGATTCTATTACAGATACACCATTACCTTGGAAGTTTAGAGTGGTAATAGATCCACCAAATCCTGATGCTGTTACTCCCTGATCTTGTACAGTTATAGCTCCACTACCAGTTCCACCACCACCTCCACCACCAGATGATGCTGCCCAGAATCTTCTACCGTTTATATCACCATGTAAAACAAAATCATTATCTGATGGTAATCCTAAATTAGGTTCAGCCTCTTCCAGACTCAAAAAAGAAGGAAACCCATTTGTCTGTTGCCTATCTGTGCCTAAACCAGAGTAACTGGTTACACCAACTCTGCCTGAAAGAAGTCTTGCCATTACTTAGCGTTCTCCAATATGCTAACTATGCATTTTTGTGTGTTCAAGAAATCACCTTGAATCTTGAGCACGTCACCTGTTTCTAATACTAATCTTCCATCCATGAATGACATGGCATCCTGATGGGGCACTCGTGCTAGTTCAACGATAGGAGTGTCAACAGCACCTCTACTATGATATACACTGAATGATGTGACAGATGAACTCGATCCCACATTAGCTACGTTGCCATAAACGATTAGTGATGAAACACCTGGTGGGCATGTGTATATACCAACCTTCGCTGTGGTGAGTGTATGAGTTACAGTCTTGAATTTATTGATTGGAATCGCAGCCATTTAGAATTGTCCTCCGAGAGCAATTATGAGGGGAGTTATTTGAGATTGAATGCTCTGCTTGAAAGCATCGCCTGTGATATCACCTGTCTGTTGATTGATGGTGAAGTTGTCACCAACCTTCAGGTTACCCATCTCATCTGTAGATGTATAGACAACCTTTCCACCTTCTTCTGATATCGCTTGGTTCGCAGGTATCGCTACACCACCCTTGTCAGGACGTGCTGTATTGATGTTTATACCTGAACCAACATGCTCAAATGTGTGAGAGGATGCGAGTATCAATGACTGTTTGGCGATTGGAACAGTCGAACCAATACCGACTGCGTTTGGTAACGTCTGGTCGATAGTGATTGTGGAGACACCAGCAGTAACAGGTGTCGCACTATTTATAGTATAATAGACGGGAGCTATGGTAGCACTCGCTGTGGCAGTAACTCCTGAAGAAGGAGCATCAATTGTCACCGTGGGTGCTGCACGATATTGTGATCCTGTTGCTTGTATAGTTACAGAAGTCACACTACCAAAACCACTGATGACAGCATGACCCTGTGCATTTTTCCCATTAGGTCCTGTGGGACTTGCTACAGTAACAACTGGTGGATTACTGCTAGTGTATCCTGAACCTGCATTAGTAACAGAGAAACTACTTACCTCATTGAATAATTCACCAAGGTAGAACGCTTGACCTATATGTGGTCTACTGGTCAAATTACCAACTGCTATTACATTATCATCCACAACTCCTACCTGTGCTACTGCACCACTCTGCACCACTGTGCCAACACCTGATGCCACCAATCCTCTAGTGCCATAAGAAGAGTTAGAACCACTGACATCAAGTTGACCACCCGATACAGCAGTAATCCCTGTTACATTACATTGAGTGAATAATGAGGTCAATTGTGCCTCACCATTATTACTGACCGTTACACCTATACCACCTGAATTATATTGATTATATGCATCTACACTTATAGATTTTGTTCCCATAGCATGAGAACCGTCAACCTTTAGACCTTGACTATTAGGTATGAAGTTGGTACAGTTCATTATGTATGGTGATTGTGTAATGATACCTGCAGTACCATCAGGTGGGAAAGCAATCACAGCACCTGTATTAGCAGCTCCAACAAATGATAAGTTCTGTATGAGGGTTCCATTCTTCACATGGAATATATCTTTACCCACATTAGAAGGTATTACCTGAGTATTTCTTAGATTATCACCATCAATAGTTACGTTGTTTGGTACTACAACTGGATTGTCTTCTGTATATAAACCTGGAGCGACTCTGATAGTATCGCCAGTGAGTGCCATGGTAACAGCAGCACCTATAGTTCTTTTTGCTGTCTTGAGTGTAAATCCATCAAAACCATCATCACCGTCCTCATTGACATGAATAATGTTTGTAATACTAGCACCTGCACCAACCCATAATAATTCTCCAGTATCACTAGCTGCGAGTATACTTTTTGCAACACCAACTGCACCTGATGAATCAAGGAATGTACCACCAATCTGCACAAAACCATTGGCACTGTCGCCAGGTGCTCTTGCAACTTGAAGTAAGTAATCTGGTAGTGTGCTACCTATACCTACACGTTTGTTTGTTGGGTCAAAAACAAAGTTATCGGCTCCTCCAAACTTACTATTAGATTTTTTATATTGTAAGGAGTTAGTTCCGTCAGATGCATTAGTGAATATTTCTGCTGTAGTAGACCACGATACACCTGTTCCACCACCTGTTGATATTATAACTTGTCCGTTTGTACCTGCTCCACCTGCATTATCCTTTATCTTACCACCAAACTTTGCATCACCAACAAGATCAAAATTGTCAGTTGGTTGTGTGCTTCCTATTCCGACCTGACCTGCTGCAACAATACCATCAAAATTTGCAGTCAGAGCTACATCAAGACCATAGTTCGGATCAGTTTTTCCTATACCTGTTTTTTTACTATCAGCATCAACAACCAGAGCATCATCACCGACCTCCAGTCCTTTTTCGACAGCAAACTTCTTATTTACCGATGCCATTTACCAGTGTGCTCCTAAGTATTTGTATTTATCAAGAGATACGCATGATGTAAGCGATTGCATAATATGGAGGTAGGTTCTTATTAGTTGTGCTTTCAGCACCTGCAGGTTGTGCAGTTGTCAATGATAGACTTCCACTTTGACCAATTTGGTCACCGACTGCTGAACCAGGTGCAGCGTTATTTGCAGGGAAATCTTGTGTTCCTGTATTATCAACAACAAATCCACCTGATGCATCAGCAGTTACAGTGCCCGATGTTTGTGTTGAGAATCTTGCAGGGTGCGAGTGGTTACCACCTGAGGCAGTGTGAGTGTGCTCTGGTATGATTGCATCAGCACTACCACCTGTTGCACCAGATGAATAGTCATTACCTCGACCAACAATAAATCTATCGATTAAGTTTGGAGTTCCATTACTACCATTACAGAGAGACCAGTTCGTAGGTATATTGCCATCAGTTCCAGACCACATTATGATACCACCAATAGGTATTATACCATTTCCAACAAAATCACCTGCAGTAACCGTTCCCGTGACGTTTGCATCGTCAGTTGATGTCAGTTGTTCTGCTTGAACAATACCAGTCGCTGTAACATTGACAGCTGAAACATTTGCATTTGCTATAATGTTTGCACCCTGAACGTCACCTGTAGCTGTGATTCTATCATCAGCGACTATATCGTCAGTAGAATGTAGATGTTCAGCTGTGGTTATACCTGTGACAGTCAAGTTACGCCCAATTGTAGCATCAACACCAACACTGAGGTTATTATCAACTGAAAGTGTATTAGCGGTAAGTGTTGCACCTGAGAATGTTAGTGCTGAGTTGTCCTGTACTTCCCCATTAGTCCCAACTATAACAACTCTACCTATGGTCAAGTCATCTATTTTTAGACTTCCTACACTAGCATTACCTGTTACTGTAAGGACTTCACCAGTATCTGCAAATGTTTGACCTATCGCTACTTTGTCTACAGCATAATGTTCTATTCCATTTTCAACGGATACAGGTCCAAAACGTTGCCATTTCTCTGTGCCTTGATCAGATGTTTGAACCCATCCAATATATCCACCACGATTGACACTTGATGCAAATAATATATTATCACCTGTTTGTGTTGATGGAGGTTCAGTCTCTTGAATACCTACAAATACTTGCTTACCAATACTTCCTGTGCGATTACCTCTAAATTTGAGGTCAATAACGTCAGTATTAGCATTACTATAGAGGTTTTGATTGATTGTAAGATTATCAAACGATGCAACTGATGGAAGTTGTGCTGCAGGTGCAGATACAGATGATGTGTCAAACTCATCTATGGTTGACACTTCCTGACCAGTAAGTGCGTCTATTTTTTTACGACCTATGAAAAACTCACCCTTATCATTCATGGCAGTGTATACTACCAATCCACCACGGGTTTGTTCTGACTGTGCTAAGATTTGCTCACTATTATCAAGAACTCTGTCCTGAACCTGAGGTAACGCAGTAGAATAGTTACCTGGACCAAAACCAACAAACTCGAAGGTGTGTCCCGATGCACGTACTAAAGAGTTTCTTCTTGACTCAATTGGAATAATCTTGATTTTCAGTGCTGCTGTATTTTTGAGATGACTTACAGCATTAGTTCCAAGTGCACCTCTAATAACCTTCGTGACATTTTTATCTGTGATTCTTACAATCTCATCTTCTATTTGTAAGTAATCACCTCTTCTTAGGAATGTCCTATCCGATAAGTTGATTGATGTAGACGTAGATGTAAGATCATTTGCCAATGTGGTAGTTTTACCACCATATATCGGCATACTTTGATTGAATCCTTTAGCACTAATACCTGATCCATGTGCTACCGCAGATCCAGAGAAAGTTGGTTGTGATGCAGTCTTACCTATATTGACCTTCAACGAAGATCCATATCCAACTCTATCAGTGATAGTATGTGTTCCTTCATATATTGGAGGTCCACCAGAGATAACAATTTCATCACCTCTTCTTAATCCAATATCAGCACTCAGTGTAACTGTGGCAATACCAGTCAATCTATCATGCTCAATATTATTAATTGCTGTACTTACACCAACGTGATACATGAATCCAGCAGATTCATTGAAATTATTGTCAGCTGAACCATTGAATGTAACACGTTTTGAAGTCTCTACGTTGGTTATTCTATGTACGCCATTATATGCAGTGCTAGTTACACCGACAATTTGAACAGCATCACCTTGATTATTATTAATATTTCCTACTGTAACAGTGCAATCTGTTGTACTACCAGAAGGTCTAAAAGGCACTCCCTTGATAAGAAGAGTGTCACCCACCACATATCCACTTCCATAATGATTAATCTCAGCACTTGTGATTGTGCCACTTGATCCTACTGTTACATCTACGGTTGCTCCCTTTCCATTACCACCTGATAATGGTATGTTGAAATAAAATTCAGCACTTCCACTACTGGTTCCATATCCAATTCCACCTGTAGTATTACTAAACGCTGTGATACCATTGAATCCAAGATCTGTATCAAGATCAACTTTCATATCTCCAACTGAGTGCAATCCACCTGTGACACCATAACCTATGTTACTTTCAACTAAAAATGAATGAACAAGTTCCTTCGTTATTGAATTAGATGGATCATTAGTTATGACCTGCCCAACTTTCTCTCTTAGTGCATGTGATACTGCTGCATCTGGATCATCATTGATATTATCTTGATCTGTTCTTGGTTTTAAGTTATTGACATTTTGTGGGAAAAAGTTTCTAGTTGTTGAGAATGGAGAAACATCTGGTTGTGACAAATAACCCAATATGGTTAGATCATAGATACCATCCTGTACATCCTTCTTGAATTCTTGTACTTCTTCGTTGTTGAATATTTGATATGTTCTATTAAGTTCTCTCTTGGTAAAGAATGGTGCAAAAGTCCTACCTGAACCAACAATAGATTGATCATGTCTGGTGTATGGTACATTGGTGGTGATAGTGCTTATACCACCTGGATTAGTATTCAATCCAACACTAAACACTGTGTCAGCACTGACATCAGTAACTTCAAACTTACCATTAAATCCTGTATTGTCTACCCCATTAGTATTGTTTGTACTTCTTAGTCTTGTAATTTCAACAATATTTCCTACACTCAATCTATGTGGATTTTGTGAAGTAATAATACCTGCGTTTGAACTTGAACTCCATGAAGCATCTACGATAGTGTTTTGAGTTCTTAGACTTGATATTGATGTAAGGTCAGTATTATCATTCTTATAGAAATCATCATCAACTAATGTTGATGATTCTTGTAAGGAGAATCCATTTGTTGGTGCTGATGCGTTAGTGGTATCATCTGGAACAACAAATCTTACTCTATAAATTTTTTCAAGATCTTTTCTTGTGTCTGGTTTTCTTACAATAAATGTATTATTAGTGTCTGTAGAAACTACACCCTGATTGAGCACAATAGCAGAACGTAGTGAGTTAGCAGCACCAACGTTTACATACCATCCATTAGTGGTATCATACTGAATTGGATGACCTGGTTCACCTGGTTCTTTACCCTGTACTGTAGATACAACTCTTGTTCTACCACCTAAATTGTTTATACCAGTGAGATTACTACCTGCTGTAGCATTGTTGAATGTGGTTGCAATTTTTATTTTATCGCTGTCTAGTCCACTTGTGATGGTGAAGTAGTCCCTGTCACTCTCAATATTATCAGGAAGAGATCCAGTGTCAGAATAAAATCTTATCTTCTCCCCTGTATTGAACTTATGAACATCTTCAAGTGTAATAATATTACTTGTAATAGAGTTTATACCAGAATTAGTTCCAACAAACACTTCTTTCTTACCTGATGCCCATGTGTCTGGATCAGATAATGGACCTGGCATAAGGATGTCAGCTCCATAAACAATATTTTGTATAGAGCAGAATAACTTATCACCTATTTTATTACCAACGGTAAATCCACTTGCAGTTGGCACAGGCACAGTGTCTTTGACTTTGAAGTCCGAAAGATACAACTGTGTGTCAGTGGATACACCAATGGTTGATTGTACGTCAATTGATATCCAGTTGACATCTTCTTCTTTATTGAAATTCTTTTTGGGTGGAACTATGCTTGTGATGTATGCCTTATCATCTTTTGTAAAAGCTTCAGGTTTGAAACCATCTGCTTCAAGTGCAGTGTGTCCGTAGTTTGAATTAGAACTTGATATTGATATATCGCCACCAGACTCAGTAATATATTGTTTTGCATATCCTAAAGCATGACTTTGACTTACCTGTGCTGTTGCTTCTCTCGATACCTTGATATGGAAGTTTTCAAATTCAGGTTTGTATATTGCAAGACCATCGGTGTGTAGGGTGACTGATGTTCCAAGTGTTGCTTGATCTTGCCATGTACCAGATGTTTTATTATATTTTACGAATGCATTATCATCTTTCTGTAGACCAACACCTGTAAATTGAGTAGCAATGATGGACTTAAATCCAGTTGTTTTACTACCATCAGCATGTAGTCCACACATACCAAATACTGAACGTAGAGAACAGTTGAATATGTAAGGTGATGCAGAGGTCACACTGTCACTCTCTACTATTACTGTGGGTGCAAGACCAGTAAGTGAAGGAGTTGCTGTGGATGCAGGTGCAACAGGAACTGTGTATGTAAACGATGTAGGACTCAACACCTGTGTCACTACATGACTACCATCATAGTCACTATTACTAACACCATTAATTATTACAGGAGTGTCAACATTTAGGTTGTGCTCTGTTTTTGTAAGTACAGTGACAATAGTAGTAGCAGTAGCTGCAGAGGCATTTGCACCTGAAAATATATCTTGAATCTCTAGATCACCCAATCTAGATACAGCACCAACGATACGTGATTCATCAATTGTTTTCTCAAAATCAGTATTTGCTGGATAATTTGGTAATGCCCTACCACTATTAGTACCATATGCTAGTGTCAACTTAGCATAGTACATGTCTAAATCTGTATTACCCTTACCTGCGACTGTATTTGTACCGTCAGCAAATTCAAAACAAGTCAGTTTGTGGTGAGAATAATTAGGAGCGTATACGTTATTAGTATAATCTCTGAAAACCCTGTCATTAGGATCTCCATCAAATAAACTAAAGTTGAAGAAAAAACATCCACCAGTTACTCTGAATACTGCAGATCTATCAATCAAACCATTGCTTGGTTGTGGTATAAACTTCGGTCTTATCTTTGTCTTTCTAAGATCTTGACCTATAATTGATGTACCTCTTGGTAATATAACACCACCATGAATAGAGTTAAAATGATATAATACGTTGTCTGGATCTTGTATATCAAATTTCGTTCCTATCGATAGTTCACTTATAGATGCTGCTGTGCCATTGACATCTGTTACATTACCAGAGCTGTCAATAACAAAACCAGGTCTGTTATCAATATAGTGCACACCTGGTGACACCATAATTGAAGTCTTATCAAATTTATCGTTGTCTTTTCCTAACTGATATGAGAATCTAGCAGATTCAATCAGTGCTCTTTGAATTGTTTTGAACGGACGAGTTCTAGAATTACCAGTATTACTGACATCATCTGTCGCATCAAGTTCCTCAGGGTTGACGTATATTACGTTACCCTGTACATTTTTTAGAAAATTTTCTAATCTACTTAGTGGCATTACCTACCTTCTGACACCATTCCTTCAACTTATTTATACTCGTCAGATTCGAGGTATCTTCTGGACTAAGGGTAAAAGGTCAGATTCTACCTTATCTGCAATTTTATCAAGGATATCAATATCAATTCCTAAGAAAGGTGGAGTCACTCCCAACAGTCTCAATAAACCATCTACAAACAATGCTAGTGTAGTAAAACCCAATATCATACTTATAACAGTTGCATCCCTATTGTGTTTACGCATTGACTCCTCATCAATACGTCTTGCCTCATCTACCGCATCTTTTATCAACCCATCAACTTCTGTCTTGGTATAGAATTGACCAACGACAGGTATGTTATGAAATTTTATATCTGATAGTGGAAATCTAACTCTCGACATAAACCACTTTAATTTCACTATCTATCTCTTCTGCCATCTTTGCAACCTCTAATACTTTCATAAACTGATCAATGTCCTTACACTCAATCCTTTTTATCTCTGCATCTGATCCATATAATCTAAACCACTTACCTGCCATACAAATTTCAAGACGGTCAACGTATTGATCGGTTTCTGGGAACATGTGATTTTTAGTAACTCCACCTATAATAGCACACCTGTGCTCAAAGTCAAATATCAGTCGTGCGGTAATGTGCATGATCATCCTCCCTCACATCATAGTCGTGACCTGCAGCAGAAAATTTACTACTGTCACCAGGATAATCAGCAACACTTACTCCCTCATACTCTACAACCATATCATGTCCTAATCTGTCTGCCCACACCTGATAGTATGCATCTATCTTACCACCTGCTTGATTTTTTATATAAACTCTCTTACCATATTCTATACGATCTACAAATAATTCTTGATATGCACCCATAGGAGTAAGATGAACTGAGATTGTTTCCTTATCAACAAAATTCTGCCAATAGTCAGGCAATTCTATAACACCATCTCGTGATACTTTACCTCTCACGTATATTGCTGCCTCAGGTCCTTCCACACATGCATGCCTTAGCCTATATCCTTTTATGTTGGGATGTGGTAAGTCAAACACTTTACATCCTGGTGGTGTACCCGATGTTTGAGTAATATCACCTACGAAATGGCTTGCTTTCACTGTAGATGATGCTGTGATCTTACCTGTCTGGTTTGTGTTACCAACCTGAATTGTATCTCCCTCAATGTCGAGTGCAGTGCCCTCTTCTGTTACAATTTTGACATCACCTTCAATGTCAAGTGCACGACCTTTGACGTTAGGTTTGAAATCAGCAGCTGCTGTGCCAAGATTGGTTACACCTTTCGCATCTTCACTGTGACCTCCTATGAACGCAGGTCCTGTCGCTGCTAATGTTCCTTCATACTCTTTGTCACCATTCAGTGTAGTTTTTGATCTATCGTCTTTTGGATCTTCAGGTCCAATATAGATCTTTCCACTGTCAATGTCTCTCACTTGTGCCATAATTAACCTTTGAGTGTTTTGATTTGCCCATCTATATATTCCTTCATAAAGGCAGGGCAAATTTTTGTTTGAGGTTCATGTAGTCTAATACATTGACCAATCAAAATCTGCCATCCTTCAGAATGTGAAACAATTCTCTCCTTGGCATCTATTGTGATATTATCTGAAGTGATTATGGTGTTATTATTAGCTCTGAGTTTGATATCATGCTCTGCCATAATGGTCACACCATCCTCACTGGCATTTTTTGCTTCAATTTCTATGGTGTCTGCTACTAACTTGAGTTTATTCCTCGCTCTTATTATTACGTCACCCTCTGAATTGACAAGCAAAGTTGCGTTATTGCACACTTGCATGATAGATGATCCCTTTATTTTGTTCTCTCCTTGACTCTCACTTGAGCGTAATTCAAATCCACCATCTCTGAATAATCGAAGTGCATTACTATCTCCAGCATAGAGACCTACGTCTCTTGGTCTCTCTGTCTCACCATCTTTTTCATCACCAAAAGTCAGGTGACCACACTCAGAGTGATTGATAATAACGGGTGGTACTTTTGTTACTTCATCTGGTTTGTCTGTAGTAATTGGTGGGGTAAAATTTTCAACAATTTTATCTTTGTTTTCTTGATTTACAGGAGTTAGATCTTTCTCATTTAGTGATGTTCCTATGAGAATATCATCCAAATCAGAGTCTTCATCATCAATTATCTGTTTTTTTAGTACCTTTGATATTTCTGGTTTTGTAATTGCTTTTGCAATATCACTTTCTCTTTTTAGTTCAGATGCTTCAAGATCAAACTCTTTTATCTCCTCATTGACTGGTTTTTCTTCTTCCTTAATTTTTTCTTTTTCAACAAGTTTCTTCTGCACTTCAAGCAATTTTGCCCGTTTTTCTTTGGGTTGTCCATTATAATGATTGAATTCAAAATATGCTTTCGTGCCTGGTACTATCTGTACATCCTCATCTTTTACTGCTACACCACCATACGTTACTGGTCCATATTTTTTAGAATAACCAGTAGATACTAAATCACCGTTCGTTCCATTACCACCATATACATATTTGAGTATTCTTTGGTTTACGTTTTTTCTATATTCAAACGTGTTAGCATTGGTTGTTTTAGTAATATCCTTCCATTTACTGAAAGCTTTCTCTGCTTGAGATTCAGTTACAATAAAATATTCTTTATTTTGTGGCGGAGTTACTGGAAGAAACGGTATTGACTTGACTGCCGAGTTGTATATGGGTTGTTTATCTGCCATTTTTAATAGAATCTAGGGCAACTAATAACTGTGACCAACACTGCTTCAGGAACAACTGGATCAGTGTACTCCTCACGTTTCACAAATCTAGTTATAGGAATTATTCTAGCACCAAATCCTGTATTTGTTTGAACTGTAAGTGTTGGGATATCTGTCAATCCTTGGTCAATTTTACCCTTTACTCCAACTATTCTACCGTCTTCTATAATAGGAGTCAATGCCTGTCCTGATTCACTCACAACAAGGTCACCCTCTTCATAACCTGCTCCAGTTGATATAATATTTGCGTCTACTATCTCACCAATTACATCAACACCCTCAGAGTCAGACACTCCTTCTGACAGATAAGAACCACCAGAATCAAGTATTCCAATATTGACAACTTGATCACCATCCATGATAGCCACCCCTGACGCTCCTCTTCCATTTTCACAATCATCAATTATAGACACAAAGGGTCTCTCTTTATAACCAGATCCAAAATCTTTCATATTGACACCAATGATTTTACCAGTTTCATTGATAACCGCATCAGCAAAAGCACCGACACCACCTCCACCAAAGATCTCAATACGTGGAGGTCCACATTGTTTGCTTGAAACATTACAACCTCCTACTAATCCTTCTAATGGTGACCCACCAGCAAATGATCCCACTGTGTCACCTATGGAACTAACATTTGGGAATGATAAACCAACTAAACCAGTGAGTCCACCCACCAGTCCACTTCCATTTAGAGTAGAAAACTTACTTAGCACACCACCTAGACTTATTTGTTTTTTCAAATCAAGTCCCTTGTTGGATAAGAAATCTGCAGGGAATGGATCACACTTTTGACCTTCGCACTGAAATAGAGATAGTGCTGCTGCTGCACCTCCCATAGCTGATGACATCATACTTTGGAAATCAGGCATAGCAGAACCTGTAAACTTACTCAAACCACCTAACAAAGGTCCTATAGCTCCCATTATACTAAAGTTCAATAGTGACATTAGACCAGACAAAAACTGTTCTGCTGCACATAATGGTGCATTCAATATGTTACCAAGAAGTCCCTTGAGAAAATTACCGACAACATTCTTCAATCCATTTAGAACATTTTCAATAGCACAAAATACACCATCTTTCAATTTCTTTGATTCAATGCTTTTTCTAAGAAAGTCGGGTGTCAAAAAATTAATCTTTTCATCGACCTTTTCATTAATCTTCTCAAATAATTTGAATCTAGCACCACGTATTATACCACCCATTGCTTGTGATATCTCTTGAGTTGCTTTTTCAATCTCTTCGTCTATATCAACAATTTTTTGTAATACTGGATCTATGTAACCATCAGAGAATTTTTCTAACTTGTTTACTTTATCAAAAAACTTTTGTAATCCCTTTGCTATATTACCAGATTTTTTGGATGGATCTGAACATATTTCTGGTAGTGGTATATGATATGATTTATTATCAAAATGATGTTCTATATTCTTTCTCTCTATATTATCTACATCTCTTACACCTTCATTACTATTAACTATACCACCTGCTTTCAAAGGTTTTATTTTCTCCTGTATTGTTATGTGATCTCCTAACTTTATGTTTGGGTCAAATGAAAGTGCTTTGAACCCTGTTGTGCCTTTCTTCAGAGCATCTTTATATGATACAAAATCCTCTATTTTATAATTTGCGAAGAAAGATCCTAAAATTACAGGTTGCTGACCCTCTTCTCCATCAAGGAAAAATCCAATAACCATCTCCCCACCTTGTAGTGCGAAAGATGTGCCTGTATAATTATTACCTGCTCCAAACTGAGGTGATACAAGAAAATGTGCCCATGGCAAATTTTCATCAGAAATACCACCCCCTACATCATCCTCACCAGGATGATATCCCAAAATTCTTATCTTTGCTCTAAAACCATTATCAAAGTTCTGATTGTTCTTGTCACGCCAGACTTTATCAGGGGCTACTTGTGCAATAAACCACTGAAATCCGTCCTTACCAAGGAATTCTATGTTAGAATGACGTGTCTCAAGCATCAGTCATCGTACACCAGACACTCTGGTTCATCGGGATGTAGGTCACAAAATACTTCTAAGACATTAGGATCATGATGATCACCTGCTTTTATCTCATCTTTGTGATGCTCTGCATATGATTCTAAATCATGCAGTTCTTCCTCTGCATGTCTACGTGCTGCAGGGTTTGCTTGTGGATCTTCAAGGATTTCTTTATCCTTTTTGATGTGGTCTTCGATACTTTTCATGTTACTCGTGTATGGTAAATGAATCTCTTACGAGAGTAAGTCCTGTATAATCACCGTCAGGGTTACCAAACTCATGTGATAACCTAGCAATCAAATAATTACCATTCTCAGGTGAAGTTTTATTAGACTTGTTGTCTGTATTTATACTTGGAAATTCAACCTTTAAAAGTTGACCAACTCTCAATGAAAGATTCATGGGCACTGTTATATCAAGCGTTTGCGAAAATAAAGTTGAATACCTTGCAGACGCTTGTGCTTGATATTTTGCTTGATCTTGAGGAGTTAGAATATTGACACCCTCTTTGTCTTCCATCGTCGTTCCTTGATCTAGTGTGCCGAGAATAATTCTAGAGTAATGATCTTTATATGTAGATGGTGTGACATCTTCGTCATTTGCCTTTTTAATATTAGAATTATACTTAAAGTTGTTGAACTCTACCTGTCTAGTAAGTACATTATAATAGTAATTTGCTGTACTAAAAGTTCCTGATCTCAATTTTTTAATGATATCGTGACTTTCTCTAAAATTTGGTTCACTCGCTAACATAAAATTATTTTTAGGATCTAAACCAGTTTTGAAAGGTGTCATAGAATATACATCACTCTGTGGTTTTCCAGTAAATATCTTATCAATACTCTTGAAGTTATAACCGTCTTGAGTTTCAAAAAATAGATATCCAGCAGATCCAGTGTTTTTTGATCCTTTACTTGAAGTGGTGGGTATAGCTTTACGACATAAATCACTTATTGTTTTGAAAGGTCTTCTATAATTACCATAAAACTCTAATTTGTTCGATGTAGCATCAATATTTTTTTCATCAATCGTACCATCTATTTTTTCTTCAATTATTTTTTTGACTGAGGTATGTATAGAGTCTTTATATTTTTTCCACACTCTATTAGTATGATTTGAAAGTGCACCCTTTGTTTCACAAATTAAGTTATACACCTCTCTTTTTTGATCTAACACATGTCCTGTTATATTTGTTATAACAAGTGTAAGGTCTAATAGTTCTTTTTGACTAGGGTGCTCAATTTTCAATATAACTGATGAACCACTCCTTACTGGTAATGAATTTATAACACCAAAAGGATCTAACATACTAATTTCAACATGTAATGAAGGGTCAATTACATCTTCAAAATACTTGACAAATGCTATTTGTCCAATAAGGTCTACAAAATCTCCTCCCCTATCATCAGGAAAGACAAAAAATTCTTTTATTTTATGTCCCTTTGTCCAAATGACGTTCTTGTTCATACCGTCATCAACGCTGTCATCTCACCATATTTAGTGAGGGAATCAAAAGAGTTGGTGCCAGATCCACGTATCATTGCTATGTTATCACTTCCACCTTGTATTATGGTTGGTGATGATTTTTGTGAATTATCCTGATTGATGAGGAATATATTATTTGAAGGTTCCAATTCACCCGCTTGTGCTATGAAATTATTATCATTAGTAGGTGCTTCAACTTTGAGATTATTAGTGTTAGTACTAGGTCTTGTAAAAACTCCACCAGGAGCAAACTTCTTCTTTATTGTTCTACCCTGAAGTTGCTCCGTAACTTTCCTTAATTTTTCATAAGCTTTTTGAATTGTTTTCTGTGTTGCTTCAGTAATGGTTTTACTACCTGTTAATTTTTTCAATTTTTCTTGCAAAACTTTTTCTTGTCTCAAAAGATCTTTCAATGTTTTCGCTTCTATTTGCTTCTTTGTTAGTTTTTTGGGTTCAAACTTGATCTTTGGATTCAATTTTCTCAACAATGCCTCTGCTCTGATCTTTATTCCTTTTGCTGATATGCCTGGTATATCTTTACCTGGTTGTAAAACCTTAGGAGTTTTGACAAAAATTGCTTTTAGTGCTTTGAATAACCTTGTGCTTTTTGCAAGTGCTTGTAACTTAATTGCTAAAGGTGCAGTCGTAGCGATATCTGTTGGGTCGGATGGTATCAAAAGAAATGTAACACCTGCAATAGCAGCATATTTCGCAAGTTCTTCACCAACACGTCTTGCAGTGCTTTTACCTATAAGTGGGTTTCTTGGAATTAAACCAGGAAGACGTTCCTTTTCTGGTAAACCATCATCCTGTTTTTTAATTATGGTAAGTATTGATGTTTCCTCTAGTTTATCTAACACTCTGTCTAAATCGTCAAGAGCACCAGAGAATAATGTCTTCTTAGTTGACATCTCTACTCTCTGTTCCTCAAACTTTCTTCTTCTATCGGCACCTGAGAATATATCTGCCAATCTACCACCTGCAAGTCCTCCTATAATACTACCACCCACGCCACCTACGACTGTACCTATAGGTCCTCCCACTGCAGTTCCTAAGATAGCACCATACTTACCACCTGCTAGTGCACCAGCTAAACCACCACCTGCACCGAGACCTGCCTGTAGATTAGTTTGACCCTCTGCCTTTCTACCAGCAAAATCTAGTCCTGTCCCGACAGCAGCAAGAGGTCCTAATTTACCAAGTCTACCAACTCTAGATAGAGGTGTAATGCTTCTTGTAGGGATTTTTGGTACTCTACCACGCCCTAGTAATCTTTTTCCCAGTAAACCACCACCCAGTAAACTTAGTGTTCCGACCCCTCCTTTTTTACCTTTTTCTTTTTCTGTACTCCTCGACACTAATCCTTTTAGTGTACGATTTCTATCTTCTACGAGTTTCTTCTTGAGTGATAATGATTTTTTTTCAAGAGATCTTTCTATTCTAAAACTACTACTTAGTTGATTTCTTAAAAATAATGATGCCCTTACATTTCTACTTGCTGCTACGGATAGTTTTGCCTCTATCATGAGAATGCACCATAAGACCTAAGTGAGGAAGCAGAATCAAATTTATCAAATGCCCCACCACCTGATTTGAATTTTGTAGATACACTTACAAATGT
>MDSV01129281.1_pt1 | contig 18734 bp, 18 predicted proteins | sample 810851 | NCBI WGS metagenome assembly MDSV01 (sample SAMN05326640, study PRJNA326480) | marine metagenome | isolation source: seawater | place: Atlantic Ocean: North East | collected 2012 | reverse complement strand
TTCATTAATCTTATCATACATCTAGTGTGAAGTGGTGCGCTCTGAAGGATTCGAACCTTCGACCCTCGGTTTAGAAAACCGATGCTCTATCCAACTGAGCTAAGAGCGCAAATTATATTATAACTACTTATATTACTAATTTAATTTTTAAAAAGTATTTTCTTACAAATAATCAAAAAAGTTAAAAGTTCAACTCTTCCGATAATCATAAAGATAATTAAATAATACTTGGTAAAAAAATGAAGTTCTTGAAAGTCAAAATCGGCCAAACCATACATAGAAGAATTAACTGTATTCATTAGAGTAAGTATTGCTAATTTAAATGAACTTTCTAAACTAGTACCAGAGATTGATAATAAGGAAGTTAAAAGTAATAAAGAAATAATGAATATTACTAATGATAAAAAATATTTATTAACTTCATCTTTTTTAAAACTTATATTCAAATAATTATATTTATTAACTAAAATATTTTTTGGTCTAACATGTGAAATTAAATTATTAATAGAAAATTTAAATAGAGTATATAGTTTTAAAAAACGAATTCCTGAACTTGTTGAAAAAAAAGAACCTCCAATTATTACAAGAATTAAAAATATAAAAGATAAATTTGAGGGACTTTCATCTAAAGAAAATCCTATATTAGATATACTACTGGTTAACGAAATCAAGATTAGACTGAAATTATTTTCAAAATTAAAAAAAAATAAAAAAATAATTAATAGAAATAAAAAGTAAAAAAATAAGTAAATATCCTCTTGGAAAAAATTAATATTTTTAGATTTAAAAAATATTAAGTTATAACTCAAAAAAATACTAAAAAAAGAAACAAGCATTGTTAAAGAAAAAATAACTTCTTTAATATCACTATTAAGGATTACAGATAATTTATTTACAGGTAGAAATCCACCAGATGAGATTAAAGTCATAGCTAAATTAAAAGATATAAATGTTCTAAAATCAAATATCTTAAAAATAAAAAACAAGCTAACTGTTAATAAAAAATAAAGAATAAAAATTTTGAAAGACTGTTTTAAAGTTTCTGATTTATTAAATGACAAAAAATTAGTTAACGATTTTTTTAAATTATTATCAAATATGTCCAACAATATTATAATGGAAAAAAGAAAATACAAACCACCAATCCATTGAGATGATGATCTCCATAAGATTAAGCTTTCATCTAAATGTTTTATATTTTCAAAGATAGTAAAACCAGTTGAAGTAAAGCCAGAAATTGACTCAAAATAAGAATCAAGAAATGATACATTATAAATACTAAAATAAAATGGAATTGATATAATTAATGGTAAAATTAAATAACCAGATATTACAGTTATTATTTTTGTATAAATAGATATTGTAGAGTCATTTTTTTTTTTAATTAAAAAAATTAATCCCAAAAATAGAGATACAAATAAAGAATAAATGTAACTGTCCAAATTTAGATATAAATTAAAATAGTACGAATAAACAATATTAAAAAAAGATAAAATAGAAATAATTAAAGAAAATATTCCTAAGTAAATAAAGCTAAAATGACTCATTAAAATTAAATAGAACTAATTCTAAATATATTTTCGACTGTTGGTAATTGATCTCTTTTAGCTAGAAAAACAACCACATCGTCTTTTTGAAAAACAAAATTTGATCTAGGTATGATTATGTCTTCACCTCTTAGTATTGCTCCAATTCTAATTTCTTCTGGCAAGTTTGAATTTTTAAGCTCTTTATTAATTAGTTCAGACGTTTCAATTATATCTGCTTCTAAAACTTCATATTCACCGTTTAGTATGCTGTACGCAGTTTCAATAGTTCCTTTATGAACATGCTTTAATATACTTGATACTGTATTCATCCTAGGATCAATCAAGTCATCAATTTTTAAAGATGATTGTAGTAATGAATAATTTGGTTTATTAATAAGAGCCATAGTTCTTTTTTCTTTAGAAAATTTTTCAACTAAGACACTTACCATTAAATTATCTTCATCATCATTAGTTAAAGCCAACACTGTTTCAAGTTCTTCTAAATTTGCTTCCTCTAGAACATCTTCTTCAAGACCATTGCCATTTATAACTATTGAATTATTAAGTTCTCCAGCAATAAATTCTGCTCTTTCTTTATTTTTTTCTATAATCTTAATTCTTGGCGATTCAAAAGACTCTTCAATATTTTTTGCAAGATTAAATCCAATATTACCTCCGCCAATGATTAAAATTTTGTTTGAAATTTTTTCGTTATGACCAAATGCCGATAAAGTTAATTCCATTTGAGATGCATTAATAATAACATACGCTTTATCACCTTTTTTCATTACATCACTTTTTTTTAGAATATTAAATTTTTCATTTCTAATAACACCTAGAATATTAGCTTCTAATTTAGGAAATTTTTTTGTTAAATCTTGAAGTTTTATATCTATTAATGGACAATTATTATTTACTAAAATTTCAAGTAATCTAATTTTATTTTTAGCAAAAGGAACATTGTCTAGCGCTCCTGGGGCTTCTAATTTTCTCTGAATAGACTTCGCTATTTCAATTTCAGGAGAAATAATAACATCTATGGGTAGATTTTCTTTATTATATACCTTTGTAAATTTGGGATTAAGATAATCTTGAGATCTTATTCTTGCAATTTTTTTTTGAACATTAAAAATTGAGTAAGCAATTTGACAAATCAACATATTAATTTCATCATTTCGAGTAACTGCAATTATCATATCTGCTTCAGAAGCATTTGCATTTTCTAGAATAGATGGATATGTCGCTTTTCCAACAATTGCTTTAACGTCTAAACTATCATTAATTTTTTGGATATCTTCACTTGATTGGTCTATAACTGTAATTGAATGATTTTGGTCACTTAATAGTTTTGCTATAGTAAATCCAACTCTTCCAGCCCCACAAACAATAATATTCATACTAATTTAAATCCTTTACTCCTAAACCCTTCAATTTTCTATGTAAAGCAGATCGCTCCATACCTACAAATTTTGCTGTTTTAGATATATTTCCACTAAACTTTTTCAATTGTGTTGTTAAATAATTTTTTTCGAAATTTTCTCTTGCCTCTTTCAATGGAACCGATAACGAATTTTCTGTCATGAAACTTTCATTTTCAGAGTATTTTAATGATTCTTTAATTATATTGGACACTTTTTCTTTACTGTCTGGTGCTAAAATTGCTATTCTCTCAATTAAATTTCTTAATTCCCTAACATTGCCAGGCCACTCATAATTAATTAAGTAATGATTATTACTATCAATATCAAATTTTTTTATATTATAATTTTCTGATATTTTTTTTGAAAAATAATCAATTAATAATGATATGTCATCAATTCTCTTATTTAATGGGTCGACATCAATTTGAAAAACATTTAGTCTGTGGAATAAATCTTCTCTAAAGTTTCCTAAAGAAATTTCATTTTTAATATTTTTTGTTGAAGAACAAATAATTCTAACATTAACTTTTATATCATGATCTCCATTAACTCTTTTAAATTTTTGATCTATTAAAACTCTTAAAATTTTTGATTGAGTCTCTAGTGGAATCTCAGAAACTTCATCAATTAGCAAAGTTCCAGCACTTGCTTTTTCTAGAGAACCATAAACGATTGACCCATTGGTTCTTTCTTCGCCAAAGAGTTCCAATTCATACTTTTCAACATCTAATAATGCAGCATTCAAGATTATAAATGGATGATTACTTCTGTTTGATAATTTATGAATTTTTCTTGCTATTAATTCTTTTCCACACCCAGTTGGCCCATTAATAAAAATTCTACTTTCTGTTTTTGATAATTTTACTATTTGATTCTTAATTTTTTCTATATTTTGACTACTTCCTATTAATTCATATGAGTGAAATAATTTAGACTCAAGTTCATTATTTCTAACTTTTAATCTAATATTTTCAACTGCTCTATTAACAAAATTCATTAATCTAGTTTCATCAAAAGGTTTTTGTATAAATTCAAAAGCACCTGACTTTAAAGATTTAACTGCCATTTCTATATTTGCATGACCTGAAATTATAATAACTGGAACTTCTTTATTTTTTTTTTTAATATGATTTAATAATTCAATTCCATCATTATCACCTTTATCAAGTTTAACATCTATAATAGCTACATCAGGAAGTTTTTTATCAATTTCAGAGAGTGCTTGATTATAATTAGCTGCAACTCTAGTTTTATAACCGGCATCACTAATTAAATCATTTAAAATATTTCTAATATCAGGATTGTCATCTATGATTAATATTTCTGTAGTCATTTTTTTTTGAAATTTATAATAACTTTAGCACCAATTTTTTGTTGTATAAATTTAATTGTACCATCGTGGTCATTTATAATTTTATTAACGATCGATAAACCAAGACCGCTACCTTTAGATTTAGTGGTAAAATATGGTTTAATAATCTTTTTCAAATTTTGTTCAGAAAAACCTAACCCGTTATCAATAATTATAAATTCTATATAATCACTTTTACTTATTATTTCTATATCAATTTTCTTGATAAAATCATCTTTTTTAGCGTATTTTTCTTGAATACTCTCAATTGAGTTTTTAATTAAATTAAAAAATACTCTAGAAATTTGTTCACTATCACATACAAAAAAAATTTTATCTGGTTGATGTTTAAATTTAATTTTTAAAGATTCATCAAGCTCACTTAATAATTTAATATTCTCTTTTAATATAGTAATTAAATTATTATTTTTTAAAATTGGTTTTGGCATTCTAGCAAAATCAGAAAATTCATTAACTAAACTTTCTATTTGTTTAATTTGATTATCAACAACTTTAAGGTAATTGTTAAAATTATCTTTTTCAGATGTTTTAATTAAATTGCTATATTTTTTTTTTAAATTACCGATAGTTAATTGTATTGGCGTAAGTGGATTTTTAATTTCATGTGCTAATTTTCTTGCTACATTTTCCCATGCTTCGTGTCTTTCATTAATTAATAATTTTTCTTGCTGAGTTTTTAACTGGTCAATCATTAAATTAAAATTTTTATTTAATATTTCAATTTCTTTATCTGTTTGTATTTCTGGAACTTTAGTTTCTAGAAAACCTTTACCTATATTAGATGAAGCTAAAATCAAATTACTAATTGATTTAAAAAATTTAGAAGTAAACTTAATAGCAATAGAAATAGATAAAAATAATAATAATGTTACTATTACAATATAAATAAAAATGAATGAAATTTTAATACCACTTCTTTGATCTTCAACAGTATAATAAAAACTTACAGCTTCTTGAGACTGAGTTAAATAATTTGAAATATCTTCGTCTAAAAATTTTACAACATATAAATAAGTGTCTATATATCCAGACATTTTTAATAGAGCTGATGATTTATTCTCAAATGCGTTTATTATTTTTAAAGGTCTTTCGTCATTAAAAACCATTTCCAAACCTTTTGATGTTGGTGGTTCATAAGATTTACTATCATTTAAAGTTGAAATGATTAAATTTCCCGAACTATCAATTAAATGTATTTCATCAACACCTCTAATTAATTTTTGAGCCTTAATTATATTTATAAATCTTTTAGGATTATCATAAAAAATACTGATATTTTTTTCTAAATCATATGCGATTAATACTATATCTGATTCAATTTTATTTTTAACTTCCTCTACATATTTTCTAGCTATCTCGTATGAATTATTTACTGCTGTAGTTATTTTCTTGTCTAAATATTTTTCTAAGGCAAAAGAAAATAGAAATAGTGAAAAAATTGAAATTAAAATTGATGGTATAAGTGTGAACGATGAAAAAAAAATTATATATTTACGATTAGTTATTGATCCATCTGAATTTATATCTTTTTTTAAATAATTTCTGATTTCATTAAATATTATTATAAAAAAAACTAATAAAAGAATAATATCCGCAATAAGTAATACCTGAAGGTTAAATTCATTAAGCTTAATAATGCTTTTATCAATAAAAGTTAAAAATGTTAAAAAACCTAACGAAAGTGTAATTATGAATATAATCGTAATAAATATATTTTTTTTGATAAAATCGATCATTATGAGATAAATAAACTAATATATATATTAATCATGAATAATTGTTTTATAATACTAGCAGGTGGAGAAAGTAAAAGATTTAATTCAAAAATACCCAAACCATACACATTATATAAAGGAAAACCCTTAATACTTCACTCTATAGATAAAGCTAAAAAATATAAGAAATTTAGCAAAATAGTAGTTGTAATTAATAAAAAACATAAAAGATTTATTAAGAATTTAAATCAAAAAAAAATTAGATTTATAATTGGAGGAAAAACAAGAGCAGACTCTGCTTATAGAGGTCTGGCAAGTATCAAGAATAAAAATATTAAAAAAGTAATGATACACGATGCTGCAAGACCAAATTTTACTTTAAAACTTTTAAGAAAACTGGATAAAGAATTAAATTTTAATGATTGTGTAGTTCCAGCAATTAAAGTTAACGACTCTGTAAAACAAAAAGTTAAAAATAAAATTATAAATTTAAAAAGAGAAAATTTATATTTAACTCAAACACCTCAAGCTTTTATTTTTAAAAAATTATATAAGTTACAAAATGATAAAAGTATAAACATAACTGATGATGCTAATTTGTTTATAAATGCTGGTAAAAAAATTAAATTAATAAATGGTGAAATTTTTAATAAAAAAATAACAATAAATTCAGATATCAAAAATGAAAGTTTAATAAAATATGGTATTGGCTTCGATGTACATAGATTAGTTCCAAATAAAAAATTATATTTAGGTGGAATTAAGATACCCTCTAAAGTTGGAACTTTAGGTCATTCTGATGGTGATCCTGTTTTACACGCAATAACTGATGCTTTATTGGGTGCTTGTAGTAAGGGTGATATTGGTGAAAAATTTTCAGATAAAAATAAAAAATTTAAAAATATTAGATCGACTATTTTATTAAATCAGGTTGTTAAAGAAATAAATTCTAAAAAATTCATCATAAATAATATTGATATAAATATAATTGCACAAAAACCAAAAATAAAAAGATATAAAAATAAAATGATTAATTGTATAAGTAAATTATGTAAATTAACCAATTCACAAATTAATATTAAGGGAAAAACAACTGAAAAATTAGGTATAATTGGAAAAGAAAAAGCTATAGCATGTGAAGTGATAGCTTCAGTTACAAAATATGAGTAAAACTATTTTTTTATTTGTGACTTTATTTGGAATAGGAAAATTAAAAAAAATTCCTGGTAGCTATGCATCTTTAATAACCACAATATTTTTATTTTTTATATTTCATATATTTAACTTTTCACCAAATATTGTGTTAATTGGAATAGTAATTATTTTTTTTATTTCTCTTTATGCAGTAAATATTTTTATCAAAGACTTGGATCATAAAGATCCAAAAGAAATAGTTATTGATGAGTTTATTGGTCAATCGATCCCTATATGTCTTTATGAAATCGCACATGAAGGAACAAGAGAAACTAGTCAAATTTTAACATTTTACTTCATAATGTTCATTTTATTTAGAATATTTGATATCGCAAAACCCTACCCAGTAAGTTATTATGATAAAAATTTTAAGAACAGTTTTGGTGTTGTTATGGATGATGTTGTGGCTGGTTTATATGTTGTTGCTGTTCTTGTTTTATATATGGTAATTACTTCTTGAAAAAACTTTCTCAAAAATTAGTTAAATTACTACACAAAAAAAAACTTAAAGTTTCTTTTGCAGAGTCCTGCACTGGTGGTTTGCTTTCAAGTTCAATTACATCAATAAGTGGGTCATCTAAAATTTTTACTCTAGGTTTAGTCACATATTCAAATCAAGCCAAAATTAACATTCTTAAAGTTCCTAAAAAAAAGATAATGAAGCATGGGGCTGTAAGCTATGAGACTTGTTTATCGATGGTTAAAAATTTAAGCAAAATCAGTAAATCTAATATTTCTTTATCAATTACTGGGGTTGCTGGGCCTAAAGGTGGAACTAAACAAAAACCTGTTGGTTTAGTTTATATAGGCATTAAAAAAGGTAACAAAACTTTGATTAAAAAATATGTATTTAAAAGTAAAAAAAGAAAATCGATCCAAATAGCTAGTGTTAATAGTGCATTAAATCTAATTTTAGCTTTTATTAAATAATTCCTCTGCTCTTTTTTGAAAAGCATCAGCAATTTTATCTAAGCCAAATTGAAAAGATTTGGTCATAATTATATTCAAAAAATGGTTTTTGAGTTCAAAATCTACATAAAAAGAGACTTCTGTAAAGTTTTCCTCTTCTTTAAAATACCATTTATTTTCTAAATATTTTAAAGGACCATCAAGATTTGTTACATAAATTGAATCTGTTTTTTTATTAAATTTTACATCACTCTTGTAGGTATCTTTAAGTGGACCTTTTCCTATAGTTAAGTCAGCAACTATTAATAATAAATCTTTTTTTTCTTTCTTATTATGTATTTTTGAATCTAGACAAAAAGGAATAAAATTTGGATATTTTTCAATATCTAGAACAAGATTTATCAAGTCTTCTTTTTTACACTCAATTAACCTCTTGACTGAAGCTTTTGGCATTAATATTTTTTTTTTCTATTTTCTTGAAGATGATTAAAATCCTCATCTGCATGGTAAGATGATCTAGTAAGTGGAGATGAAGATACTAATAGAAAACCTTTTTTTTTAGCTATTGTTCCTAGTTCATCGAATTCATCAGGTGTATAATATCTATCTAATGGAAAATGTTTTACAGATGGCTGAAGGTATTGACCAATAGTTAAAAAATCCACATCAGCTGCTTTTAAATCATCCATCACTTGTAAAATCTCTTCTTTTTTTTCTCCAAAACCAACCATTATTCCTGATTTTGTAAATATTCTTTTATTAATTTTTTTTGCATTTTTTAAAAGTTCTAATGATGAAAAATATCTAGAACCTGGTCTTACTTTTAAATAAAAACTTGGTACAGTCTCAATATTATGATTAAAAACATCAGGATTTGCTTCTAAAACTTTTTTATACGAGTCTCCCTTCCTCAAAAAATCAGGTGTTAAAACTTCTATTGTCGTTTTAGGGTTTTTCTTTCTTATTTGAAGTATTACTTCATAAAAATGATTTGAGCCACCATCATCCAAATCATCTCTATCTACAGACGTAACCACTACGTGTTTTAAATTTAATTTTTTAACAGCCATAGCGATTTTATATGGTTCATAAATATCCAGCTGACTAGGTTTACCAGTTTTAACATCACAAAATGCACAACCTCTTGTACAAGTGTCACCCATAATCATAAATGTTGCATGTTGCTTACTCCAACACTCTGTAATATTTGGGCAGTTTGCTTCCTCACAAACGGTTACTAAATTATTTTTATTAACAATAGTTTTTGTTAAAAAAAACTCTTTGCTGTTAAATAATTTAGATCGAATCCAATTGGGTTTTTTTTTAATTGGACTAATGGGTTTGTTAACCTTTTCAGGATGTCTAATTTTCATTCTTCTTAATTATATAAAGTGTCTCTCCTTTTTTACCAAATAAAAATTTTTCTCTAATAATTTCTTCAACATAATCTAAGTTCAATTTATTACTTAATAAAGAGTTTTTAAACTCAAGATTTTTGATTTTATTTGATAAATTATATTCTTTATTCTGAAGTGAAATTAAAATTTCTTTTTTTTTAAAATATGAAAAAAGACCTCTTTCACCATCAAGAAGATTAAAAAAAAAATATAGGATTAAAAATGTTGAAATTAATAAAAAATAATTTTTTTTGATTTTGCCAAGCATTAATGAATCTTATTCATTTTCGTTTTTTTTCCAAGTTGTTCTTCTATACGTAATAATTGATTATATTTAGCAACTCTTTCTGATCGAGCTAGAGATCCAGTTTTGATTTGATTTGAATTAGTTCCAACTGAAAGGTCAGATATAAAAGTGTCCTCACTATCTCCTGATCTATGAGATATAATTGTATTAAAACCTATAATTTGGGCAAATTTAATAACTTCAAGTGTTTCAGAAACTGTTCCAATTTGATTAAGTTTAATTAATATTGAGTTAGATGAATTATTTAAAAAACCTTTTTTTAATCTTTCTAAATTAGTAACATAAAGATCATCACCTACAATTTGAACATTTTTTATTCTTTTCATTATCTTGCTCCAAGATATCCAATCATTTTCTGCAAAAGGGTCTTCAATTGATTTAATTTTATATTTATCAATAATTTTTTGATATTTCTTTATAGATTGTTCAATTGAAATAAATTTTTTAGAGTGGATTGAATACATTTTCTTCTTATATAATTCATTTGCAGCTACATCTAGGCATATAGATACATCTTTACCATTTTTTAAGCCTGATTTTTTTATTGCATCAACAATTAAATTTAACGCTTCTTCATTGCTATTAATCATTGGTGCAAAACCACCTTCGTCTCCAACAGATGTCGATAGGCCTTTTTTTTTTATTAAATCTCTTAAATTGTTAATCACAATAAAACAAATTTGCATTGCTTCAGAAAAATTTTTAGCTTTATCAGGTCTAATCATAAATTCTTGAATTCTTAAACCATTGTTAGCATGAGCTCCACCATTAATAATATTCATTAATGGATATGGTAATTTAAAATTATTTTTTACTAAAAAAGTTTTATACAAAGGAATCTTTTTAATCTTTGCTGAAAGTTTTTTAACAGCCATTGATACAGCTAAAATTGCATTTGCACCTAAACTCGTTTTTTGTTTTGTTCCATCAAGATTTATCAGTATTGCATCTATACGTTCTTGATCATGAACATTAAGGCCTTTAAGTTTTTTCGAAATTTTTGTGTTAACTAAATTAACTACTCCAAAAACACTCTTACCTAAATACTTCTTATTATTTTTGTCTCTTTTTTCAAAAGCTTCAAATGTGCCTGTAGATGCTCCAGATGGACATATAGCAGAAGCACTAAAATTTTTAGAATACACTTCAGCTTCAATTGTTGGATTTCCTCTGCTGTCAAAAACTTGACGAGCTTTTATTTTTTCAATTTTATTCATTTATTTTTTTATTAAATTATCAATTTCAGAAAGTTGAGATAATAATTTTTCTAATTTTTTTAACGGAACCATATTGGGTCCATCAGATGGTGCATTATCTGGATCTTGGTGAGTTTCAATAAATACACCAGCCACTCCTACTGCAACTGCTGCTCTTGCTAAATATTCAACAAATTCTCTTTGTCCTCCACTAGCCTCTCCTAATCCACCAGGTTGTTGTACAGAATGTGTTGCATCAAATATTACTGGATAACCATTTTTGGCCATTATAGGTAAAGACCTCATATCTGAAACCAATGTATTATATCCAAAGCTTGCACCTCTTTCTGTAACTAAAATATTATTATTTCCTGAGTCTGCGATTTTTTTTGTTACATTAATCATATCCCATGGTGCAAGGAATTGTCCTTTTTTAACATTAACAATTTTATTTGTGTTAGCAGCAGCTATCAACAAATCAGTTTGTCTGCATAAAAAAGCTGGAATTTGCAAGATATCTACATAAGGTGCTACAAGTGAACATTGCTCAGAATTGTGAATATCGGTTAATATTGAAACACTTAATTCTTTTTTAATTTTATCAAATATTGGCAAAGATTGCTCAAGACCCACACCTCTTTTTGCTTTTAAACTGGTTCTGTTAGCTTTATCAAAAGAAGTTTTGTATATAAATCCCATATCAAATTTTGAAGTTATTTCTTTAATATTACCTGCCATGTCTATTGCATGTTGTTCAGTTTCAAGCTGACAAGGACCTGCAATAATACAAATTTTATTATTATTCGAAATTTCTATATTTCCACATTTTACTTTTATATTTTTCATTTATGATTTTTAGCTGCTTTGATAAATGATGAGAATAATGGATGTGGTGCTAAAGGTCTAGATTTAAATTCAGGGTGAAATTGTACTCCAACAAACCATGGATGATTTTCTAATTCAATTATTTCAGGTAATTTATGGTCTGGAGAGATTCCAGAAAAAATCATGCCATTTTTTTCAAATTTATCCTTATAGTCAATATTAACTTCATATCTGTGCCTATGTCTTTCTAGAACAGACTTTGTTTTATAAATTTCTTTAATTAAGGAATTTTCTTTTAATTTAGCTTCATACAAGCCAAGTCTCATAGTCCCACCTAAGTTCTTATTTGTACCTTTAATTATTTTTCCATCTTTATTCCACTCACTTATCAAACCAACGATTGGAACTCCTTTCTTTGAAAATTCACTAGATATTGCTTTTTTTATATTTAGTTTATTTCTTGCAAATTCTATAATTGCCATTTGCATTCCAAAACAAATACCAAGAAAAGGAATCTTATTTTTTCTTGCATATTTAATAGCTTCAATTTTTCCTTCTGTACCTCTTATACCAAATCCTCCAGGTATTAAAATTCCAGATACATCTCTTAATTTTTTTCTTATTTCAGAAATTCTTGTTTTTTCAGAGTCAATTCTTATTAAATTAACTTTTAGGTTGTTGCTTATTCCACCATGAGTTAAAGCTTCATCCAGCGATTTATATGCATCTTTCAAGTCAACATATTTACCAATAATTGCAATATTTACAGTTTTTTTTGTATATAAAACAATCTTAGTAATTTTTTTCCATGGATTTAAATTAACTTTTCGTTTTGTTTTAATTTTAAAGTAATCAAGGACTTGTTTATCTAAATTTTCATTATTAAAACTGATTGGTGCTTCATAAATTGTTTTAACATCAACTGTTTCAATAACATTTTTTATATCCACATTACAAAACAAAGATATTTTTTTTCTTTGATCTAAAGATATAGGTCTTTCACATCTACAAATTATTATATCAGGTTGCACACCAATGCTTCGTAATTCTTTTACAGAGTGTTGAGTTGGTTTAGTTTTGATTTCATCGGACGCTTTCATATATGGAACTAAAGTAAGATGAATGAATAATGTATTTTTTTTCCCTATATCATTTGCAAATTGTCTTATAGCCTCAACAAAAGGAAGGCTTTCTATATCGCCAACAGTTCCACCTATTTCACAAATAACGAAATCCTCTTTTGCAACATCATTTTTTATAAATTCTTTTATACGATCAGTGATATGTGGAATAACTTGAACAGTTTTACCTAAATAACCACCTTTACGTTCTTTTTTTAAAACATCATTATAAATTTTTCCAGTTGTAATATTATCAGATTTCTTTGCAGAAATTCCTGAAAATCTCTCATAATGTCCCAAGTCAAGATCAGTCTCTGCACCATCATCAGTTACAAATACTTCACCGTGTTGAAAAGGACTCATTGTTCCTGGATCTACATTTAAATATGGATCTAGCTTTCTAAGTCTAACTTTAAAACCTCTTGATTGAAGAAGATATGCCAGTGATGCTGAAGATAATCCTTTTCCCAAGGATGAAACCACGCCGCCGGTGACAAATATATATCGCGCCATGGAATTACCTTATAGCGATATATGTTTAAAATGAAAAGTATTAATTGTTATTTTCAGGAATTTTAGGAGTATCATCTGTTTTTTCTTGAATTTTATCAATAACAGAAGTAGCGGGAGTTAAATCTTCCCTAGAAATTATAGTTAAACTTAAACTACATATAATAAATAAAGTTGCAATAATCGCAGTTGCTTTAGTCATAAAATCACCTGCTGATCTTGAAAACATGAAATTATCTTGAGACACTCCTATACCCAAAGCACCACCCTCTGATTTCTGGAGTAAAACTAAAATAACTAAAATTATAGCAAATATAACGTTAAGTATTAATAAAATATTTTCCATGAGTGTTAATTATATGTTTTTTTAACTATATCAATAAATTTTTTTGAATTTTGTGAGGCTCCACCTATTAAAAAACCATTAATGTTATCAATTTTTTTCAAGTCTTTTATATTCTGCGGACTAACAGAACCACCATATAAAACTTTTTGTGATTTATCTTTAAATTTACTTTTAATAAACTTAACAGTATTAAATAAATCTTTAGGTTTTGGAATAATGCCAGTTCCGATAGCCCATATTGGTTCATATGCAATAAAAATATTCTTTTTATTTTTTATTCCTCTTAAAGCAGTTTGAATCTGTTCAGATAAAATCAATTTTGTATTTTTTTTTCTTTTTTGATTCAAGGTTTCTCCAATGCAGAAAATAACTTTTAATTTTGCTTTTAGTGCACTTTTTATCTTCAAATTAATCAATTTATCATTTTCACCATTTTTTCTATTTTCAGAATGTCCAATAATTACATAATTAGCACCAATATTTTTTAACATACGGCAATTAATAGAACCTGTATAAGGACCAAAAATTTCACTTTCATGACAATTTTGACCTCCAATATCAATTTGGCATTTTTCAAACTTTTTCAAAAAAGATCTAATTAAAGTGTAGGGAGGGCAATATATTAGTCTACCCTTATTTATTTTATTTGATTTTGAAAATTTAATTACTTTATCAAGTGAATTCAGCGATCTTAGATCGCCAAACATTTTCCAATTGGCTATAAAATACATATATTTATTTGTCATAATGATTAATTTAATCTATAGGTTTGTCTTTTATAGATCAATAAATTAGAATTATCTATGTTAAACATTATTAGAAACTTTTCAAAAACACTATTTGCTAAAATACTGATAGTCATAATTATAGTTCCATTTATCTTTTGGGGAATGGGAGGAGTGTTTAACAGTGGAAATTCTAATAATATAGCAAAGATAAATAATTATAGCATTTCAACTCAAGAATTTATTGATTTTATAAATCGGTCAAAAATGAGTCCTGAGATTATAAAAGAGAATATAGAGAATAATGTTCTAAATGAAATATTGTCAATGGTTATTTCTGAGAAGATATTGGAAATGGAAATTAAAGATCTAAATATTTCTATTTCAGATAAAATTTTGGTAGAAAAAATAAAAAATAATAAAAACTTTCATGATGAAAATGAAAAATTTTCAAGAATAGAATATGAAAGATTTTTATTGTCACAAAATTATACTGCAACGACTTTTGAACAAGAATTAAAAAAAAATGAATTGAAAAAAAAGTTATTTAATTATGTTGCAGGAGGTATAAAATCACCTTTTTTTTATGCTAATAAAAATTATATTGAAGAAAATAAAAAAATAGAGATAGAGTTTATTAATCTAGAAAATAAATATCAAAAAAAAGATGATTTTTCAGATTCTGAATTAAACTCATTTATAAAAGAAAATGAAGAAAGTTTAAAACAAGACTATGTTAATTTTTCATATTTAAAAATAACTCCAAAAAATTTAACTGGATCTAATGAATTTAATGAAGCTTTTTTCAAAAAAATTGATGAAATAGAAAATTACATATCTAATGGATTAGAGGTTGATGAATTATCGAAAAGACTAGAAATCAAACCTACTATTAAAAAAAACTTTTTAATGAGTGAAAATGAAGATGAAATACATAATAAAATATATAAAAAAAGAAATGAAAGCAAAATTCAATTAATTGATGAAAATGAATTTTATATTTTATTTCAAATTAATAAAATTGATAGAATTTTACCTACACTAAGTAATCTAAATTTCAAAAATAAGATTAAAAACACTTTATTTCAAAAAAAAAAATATGAGTTTAATAATGATTTAATAAAGAAAATAAATGATAAAAAGTTTAGTAATGTTAATTTTAAAGAAATATCAGAAGACTCCATTGAAAAAATTGAATTAGAGTCTATAAAGGATGATAGTAAATTTTCAATAGACTCAATCAAATTACTATATTCTTTGCCAATAAATAATTTTACTCTTATAAATGATAAAGAAAATAATATTTATCTCGTTAAGATAAATAAAATGAGTTCTTCTAATCTATTTAAAAACTCTAATTTAATTGAAGAATATATTGGAAAATCAAACCAAAAAGTTAAAGATCATTTGTTTCAATCATTTGATTTTTATATTGACAATAAATATAAAGTAGAAGTTAATCAAAAAACACTTGAACGAGTAAAAAATTTTTTTAAATAATGTTGAATCAGAATTTCAATGATTTTAAGTTTCAACACAAGAAGAAAAAAAATCAAATAATCTACACTTCTAAAAAAGTTAAAAATGATGAAGAAGTAATTAATTTAATTGATAACTTTTTGATTGAAAAAAATAGTTTTATCTTTGAGTCAGTTGAAAAAGGTAAGATTAAAGGTAGATATACAATATTTGGTAAAAATCCTGATAAAATCTGGGAATTTAATAACAAAAATTCATATCTAATAAAGAATAAAAAAAGAATAAAACTAAAAGATAAACCTGATAAGTTAATAGAAAAAATTATTGAAGAGTTTAAATTTAAAACTCCTAAAAAATTACCAAAAATTTGCTCTTTAATATCAGGTTACTTTTCGTATGATTCAATAAGATATGTAGAAAAAATTTCTGATAATTGCAAAAATGATCTTAATTTACCAGATGTTAGATTACTAAGACCTAGAACACTTGTAATTCATGATAATCTTAAAAAAGAAATATTTTATATAATTAATATATTTAGTGATGAAAAAATTAGTAACTATAATGAAAAGTTTAACAATATAAAATCTGAACTTTTAAAACTTAAAATTCAATCTTCTTTAAAAAATTCTAATAAACAAAAAAGTAATTTTGTTAAAAATATCAAGGTTAAATCTAACACACCAAAAAATAAATTTATTAAGATAGTTAATAAAGCAAAGAAATACATTAAATTAGGCGATATTTTTCAAGTAGTCTTGAGTCAACGATTTGAAGCAAAATTAACAAAACAACCTCTCGATATTTATAAGAAATTAAGAATTACAAATCCATCACCTTTCATGTTTTTCTTCAATTTTAATGACTTTCAAATAATTGGGGCCAGTCCTGAAATATTAGTAAGATTAAGAGATAATAAAATAACTGTAAGACCTATAGCTGGAACACGACCAAGAGGTAAAACTAATAAAGAAGATCTTTATTACGAAAAAGATTTACTCAAAGACAAAAAAGAACTGTCCGAACATTTAATGCTTTTAGATTTAGGAAGAAATGATGCAGGAAAAGTTTCTAAAATTAATTCTGTTAGAGTTACCGAAAGCTTCATTATTGAAAGATATTCTCATGTTATGCATATAGTTTCTAATGTAATAGGTGAATATAATAAAAAATTTTCAAAATTTAAGTCTCTGTTAGCTGGATTCCCTGCAGGAACTGTTTCCGGAGCACCCAAGATAAGAGCTATGGAAATTATAGATGAATTAGAAACAACAAAAAGAAAGGTATATGCTGGAGGTATTGGATATTTTTCTGCTAATGGTGAATTTGACACTTGTATTGCATTAAGAACAGCAGTTGCAAAAAATAAAAAATTTTATGTTCAAGCTGGAGCTGGAATTGTTGCAGACAGTAAACCAATTAATGAATACGAGGAAACAGTTAATAAAGCAAAAGCTTTAATAAATGCTTTAAGATAATGAAAATATTATTAATAGATAACTATGATAGTTTTACATTTAATATTTATCACTATCTTTCATCATTAAATTCAAAAGTAGATGTTATTAGAAATGATAAAATTACTTCAAAAGAAATTACAAAAAATAAATATAAAAAAATTGTAATTTCTCCAGGACCAGGAAATCCAAATCAATCTGGAAATTGTTTAAATATTTTAAAAACTCTACACAAAGATATCCCTTTTCTTGGTATTTGTCTTGGACATCAAATTATTGGACAAGTTTTTGGTTCAAAAATTATTCAAGCAAAAAAATTAATGCATGGAAAAACAAGTAAGATTAAATCTAGAAAAATTGGAATTTTAAAAAATCTTCCAAAAACATTTGAAGCTACAAGATATCATAGTTTAATTATTGATAAAAAAACATTGTCTGAAAATTTAGAAATTACCGCTGAAACAGAAGACGGATTAATAATGGGTGTTCAACATAAAAAATATAATATTCATGGTGTGCAATTCCATCCAGAAAGTATTAAAACAAAATTAGGAATAAAAATATTAAAAAATTTTATAAATTATTAGTTTATGGAACAAATTTTAAAAAAATTAAAAAAAAAAGAAAATTTAACTTTTAAAGAAAGTAAATCCGCTTTTGAATTGTTGATGACTGGTAAAGCTAGTGAGAATCAAATTTATGATTTTTTAACACTATTATCTGAAAAAGGTGAAGTTTCAGATGAAATAGCTGGTGGTGTTTATGTACTTAGAGAAAAATCAAAAAGAGTAAATATAGTCGGTTGCGTTGATACATGTGGAACTGGCGGTGATGGCATGAATACACTTAATATTTCTACTGCATCAGCTTTACTTTTAGCGAGCATGGGTACAAAAGTAGCTAAACACGGCAATAAAGCTGTTTCATCTAAATGCGGCTCTGGAGATGTTCTTGAAGCTCTTAAAATTAAAATAAATCTTGAACCAAAAGATGTAGAAAAAGAGATTAACAATAATAACTTTGGCTTTATGTTTGCTCCAAATTATCACAGTGCAATGAAATTTGTAGCCCCAGTCCGAAAAAAAATTGGTAAAAGAACTATATTTAATATGATTGGCCCTTTAAGTAACCCTGCACTAGTTGATAGACAAGTAGTTGGAGTTTTTGATAAAAAATTATTAAAAATTTTTGCTGAAAGTCTTAAAAATTTAAATATTAAATTTGCATGGAT
>MDSV01049383.1_pt1 | contig 18734 bp, 18 predicted proteins | sample 810851 | NCBI WGS metagenome assembly MDSV01 (sample SAMN05326640, study PRJNA326480) | marine metagenome | isolation source: seawater | place: Atlantic Ocean: North East | collected 2012 | reverse complement strand
TTACAATGTGGAATGTGGCTGTTGAAAGACAAATAAGAGTTAAAGGTCCAGATGCAGAAAAATTTACTGATTATGTAATCACTAGAGATGCAACAAAAATATCACCTATGAGAGCTAGATATGTAATTTTATGCAATGCATATGGTGGAGTTTTAAATGATCCCATTCTTTTAAGAATTTCAAAAGATGAGTTTTGGTTTTCATTATCAGATTCTGATATTGGAATGTATCTACAAGGAGTAAATGCAGACGGAAGATTTAATTGTACAGTAGAAGAAATCGATGCTTGTCCTGTTCAAATTCAAGGTCCTAAATCAAAAGCATTAATGAAAGACTTGTGTGGTGATCAAGTTGATTTTGATAACATGCCTTTTTATGGATTAGCTGAAGCAAAAATTGGTGGAAGAAGTTGTGTAATTTCTCAATCTGGCTTTTCAGGTGAAGCTGGCTATGAAATTTATTTAAGAAATGCAACATTATACGCGGAAGATATGTGGAATGCTGTTTTAGAAGCAGGAAAAAAACATAAATTAATGGTTATTGCTCCGGCTCACCATAGAAGAATTCAAGCAGGAATTTTATCTTGGGGCCAGGATATGGACCAACAACATAATCCTTTTCAATGTAATCTGGGTTATCAAGTTTCATTGTCTGGAAAAGGTGAATGGAATAAAAAAGCAGATTATGTTGGTAAAGCTGCATTAGAAAAAATGGGCGCTGAATTAAAAGCTGGAAAAAAACCCTACAAATTACAATTAGTTGGATTTGAATTAGGTGGAAAACCAATTGAAGATTATGCACCTGACTTTTGGCTGATATCTAATGGAGACGGAGGAGATCCAATAGGCTTTGTTACTTCTCCTTGGTATCATCCTGAAAAAAAAACAAATATTGCAATGGGCTATGTACCATTTGATGGTACACTTAATACTAATGGTTTTCCAAAAGGAAAAGTTGGTTCGAAATATAAAGTTCACTTACCTTCAAAATATTCAGACACACCAGGAAAACCAGTGGATGCAGTTGTGGTTGATATTCCTTTTAAAGAATCATTTAACGCCAACACTAGAGAGGTTGTTAAAGGTTAAAATTTATGGGAGGAGCAATTTTTATCCTCCCAATAAATAAATAAATAAATAACAAATGTTTGCTGAATTTTTAAGTATTATTGCTAAGTCATTAAAATTAGATAAAAATCTTTATAAAGATAAAAAAAACTTTTCTGAAGCTAGCATTTACTTTGCAGGTATAATTATGATACTTGATGGTATTGCAGGTGCAGTAGCAGCAAATACTATAATTAAAACTGCAGTTGCGATGTCAGGATTGACTGCAATAATTACTTGGTTTGTTTGGGCAATATTTATTTATGTTATAGGAGTAAAGCTTTTTCCAGACAAAGACACCAAGGTTGGATTTAAAAAAATATTAATTGGAGTAGGATACGCACATGCTCCGGGCTTATTGAGATTTTTTGCTATAACGCCAAATTTGATGATACCGATTATTTTTTTAACTCAATTTTGGATTTTTGCAGGACTGATAATCTCTACTAAACAAATATTAAATCTTAAATCAAATTTTAAATCTTTTGGTGTTGTGTTTTTATCTTTTTTAATAATAGCATTTTTATCAATTTCATTTGTGATGAGTAGATTAAATACTTTGCCAATTAGTAATTTAAGCTAAATTGGAAATATTGTCTTTGAAATTGAGCAAGAATTACAAATTTTAAACCCTTTTAATATTAAGTTTTGCGTTACACTTTCATCTTCTTTTAAACATTCTTCACAAATACAATCAATTTCATTTAGTTCTTTGTTGTGATTATTTTTATCTATTTTATTAATCATTGTCATTAAGGCCAGCACCAGCACCAGTTTTTTTTAAACTTTCACTTTCTTCAACAAAAGTGTTCTCTGATAGCTTATAAAGTTCTTCCCAATCTTTTTGTTCAAATGAGTCTGAATTATCTATAAATTTTACTAAAACATTTTTTGCTAATTCTATAGTTTCATTACTTAAAAAATTTGAATAAATATTGATATTAAAATTAAATAAAAATTTTTTATCATCAACTTTTAGCAAAAGTCGTTTACCAATTACTTCTGAAGCTCTGCTGACAAATGGTATAAAAAGTATTGGATAACCAATATTTTCAAATTTTATTTCTTCTAAACTTTCTAAAGTTTTTATTTGGTCTAAAAAACTTAAACCAGTTATAACTGGGCATAACTTTTCGTTTGGTGATTTATTTTCAATATTAATTAATTTTAAATTTTTATATACATTTTTCTTTTTACTTTTATAAAAAGCATTTAAATTTTTTACACCTGGTAAGCCAAAAAGTTCTAACAATTTTATATTTTTACCAACTTCTTCTGCAATACCCCAGGAATAACCTGCTGCTTTTGTTGCTCTTTTCGAAATAACATCTATTTCACTTAAAGATTTCATTTAACTAATTTAACTATATATCCAGTTATCTTCAAAATTTTTTAATTGTTCAGGTAGAGGTGCTCCTTGAAACATACATATTCTTAACCACTTATCTGAACGTGGATCAAATTTTAAAGCTCCAAAAAAAGATAATTTTAATCTTAACATATCAATTGGAACTACATTCTTTCCAATAGTATTATCTTGTATTTCTGAATATGGAAATTTTTCTGCAATAAAAGCCCTTCTTACAACGTGTCTTAATTCAGAATTTTGAAATAAAAACTTATCAAGTGTTAAACTGTTTTTAGATAATAATAATTTTTCATAAAGTTTTTTTATATCTCTTGCAATGGCCAAAGGTTGTTCAAGTTCAGAACCTTTTTCTTCAAATCTGTTTGCCATTCTTGGTTCCTCTTTATTTTTGGAGATAAACCAAAAATTTTGATTATTTTCATTTTTTGAAAAATCTATATTTAATAAATGCAAATATTTATCTTCTAAAATATTTCTTAAATCTAAAACAGTTCTATCTGTAGGTATATTAAAATACTTTTCTTCTTCTGAGCTCATCTGATTAATTAAAGGTGTTACTATACTGTCGTAAGGTTCCATCATCATTGAAACTACATATTCTATACACTCTTCACCCGTGTTATTTTCAACCCATAAATATATTTCGTTAAATGCATATTTTTTTGAAAAATCAAAATTATCTTCTATAAATTTAATCAATTTATTTAAATCATTTAATAATGATTTAATCTTTTTTTTTTGGTAATCACTTTCTGTATTCCAAGAAGTAATATTTTTAAGAGATTTTTTTAAGTAAGTTTTAAACAAATCACTATCCTCGATTTTTACATTTTCTATTTCTCTTATTTTTTTTAATGCTGTTTCTCTTGCATATATCCAGTTATTTAACAAAGTAGGATGATTTACAATAAATGGCGCCATTCCTAATCCTGTAGAATTACCTATACCAAGCTTTCTACAAATATCTGGGTTTAGATTAACAGCCTTTCTAGGATTCTTATTTTTTGCTACATGATTTACTTGATCAAAAGTAAATTGTCTTACTAAGTAAACTAACATCATTTCAAGTCTAAAAGGACCATAAATCTCTTTTCTGTTTTTGATCCTAAATCTATCAGCTAATCCAAATTTTCCTGAACCATACACTGCTGTTGTTCTATACAAATAACCAACTTTAGAAAGTAAAGATATGTCTGGCTGAACTCCATTACTTAAACTTTCAACAACATGATTAAATACTCTAATTGATTTATTTGCTCTAGATAAAGTTAATTCTTTAAAAGAAAGTCGACCTATTTCTTGTTTTGGTACTTCTTTTTTTAATCTTTCAATGTCATTTTTTGTTGGAACACCATCATGAAGTGTAAATGCTGCATCCCATTTAGTTGCAATAACCCTATCAGATCTTTCACTTTCATTTAATTCGTTTGCAAAACAAATTAAAGAATAAACCCTTTTATTTTTTTTAAATGAATAAACTGCAGTTCCATAACCCTTTTCATTGAGCGTAAATAAATCCCTATTATAATCCCACTCTTTAAACTCTTTTAAAAAACTACGCAAAAAAGAAAGTTTGGACTGATGAAAAGAACCTAGTCTTGATAATTTCATCACACTTTTTGGATCTCGTAATTTTACCATCACTTATTTATTCCCTTATAAAAATTATACCAATTGTTTCCTAAAATTCCATTTATCTCTTCTTTATTAAAACCAATTTTATTTAATCCTAACTCTAAATTTTTAAAACCTCTAGCATCTAAAAACCAATCAGGTTGTTTGGGGAAACCAGGTTTATTTTTAGATCCCTCTCCATAATTTTTAGATTTAGTCCAAGTACCATTTCTCATCCATTCCACAATACTATCAGGTTGATTAAGACATAAATCAGATCCAATACCAATATTTTTTGTTCCCATAATTTCAGCTGTTTTTGCAACCATTCCGCAGAAACTCTCTAGTGTACATTTAGTACTATCTTTTAAATGATGTGCGTACAAAGAAAGACCAAGCATACCTCCACTTTGTGATAAAGTTTTTAAAAGATCATTCGATTTATTTCTTTTAGCTGTATACCAAAAATTTGGATTAGCATGAGTTATGGCAATAGGTTTTTCACTAAGGTCAATTGCGTCAAGCGTACTTTTTTCAGCTGAATGTGACATGTCAATTACAATTCCAACTCTATTCATTTCTTTAATTGTTTCTTTACCAAAATTTGTTACACCACTATCATTTTTTTCATAACATCCAGTAGCAAGTAATGATTGATTATTATATGTAAGTTGCATGAACCTACATCCTTGTTCATGAACTTTTTCTACCAATCCAATATCATCTTCTATTGGAGAGCAGTTTTGAAAACCAAAAAAAATTGCTGTTTTATTTTCTTTTTTTGCTCTTTCTATATCTTTATAATTTTTTCCCAAAAAAATTAAATCTGAATTTTCTTCAAAATGTTTATTCCATGAAACTAATACATCTTGTAGTTCATCATAATCTTCATGATATACTATAGTAACATGGACTGCATCCAATCCAGCATCTCTATTTATTTGGAAGATTTTTCTTGACCAATTGCAATACTGTAAATTATCAATCTTATAATTCATTTATTTTATTAAATTTTAAGAATATCAATATGAAATATAAATTCTATTAATTTTATTGAAATATCGGCTTTAATTTGAAATAACTGTTTAGGTGATAAAAAAAATAACACCTAATGCCAATAATTAAATCTAAAAAAGTTTCAATTGTTATGGGAAGTCAATCTGACTTTAAAACTATGAAACTTTGCCAAAAAATTTTTAAAATTTTAAAAATTAAATTTGAAACCAAGATTATATCAGCTCATAGAACGCCAGAAAGAATGTATAAATATGCCAAAAATGCAGAAAAAAACAATATTGCTGTAATAATAGCTGGCGCAGGAGGTTCGGCTCATCTACCTGGAATGATTTCTTCATTGACTTCAATACCAGTTTTAGGGGTACCCATTGAAAGTAAAAAATTAAAAGGATTGGACAGCCTCTTATCAATAGTACAAATGCCAAAAGGTATTCCAGTGGGAACGCTAGCAATTGGAGAAGATGGTGCAGTTAATGCCTCATTGTTAGCAGCATCAATAATTGCTACTTACGACTCAAATATTAAAAAAAAACTAAATCAATGGCGATTAAATCAAAGCAAGTCTATTAAAAAAAAACCAAAATAATAAAAAATGTCTAAACCAATCTTAGGTATTATAGGTGGAGGTCAGCTTGGAAGCATGCTGGCGACTGCAGCAAAAAAATTAAATATTAAAACTGTAGTTTTTTGTGATGATATAAATGCTCCAGCAAAAAATTTTTCAGATCAATTTATTTATGGGAATTATAACGATGAAAATAAAATTAATGAGTTTATAAATGCGTCTGAAGTAGTTACCTATGAATTTGAAAATATTCCTTTTGAAACATTAAATGCTATTAATAAAATAAAACCAGTTCTACCTAAGCCTTCAATAAATCGCATTATTCAGCATCGCTTAGCTGAAAAAGATTTTATAAATAAATTAAATATTAGAACAACTCAATATGTTTCAATTAAAAAAAAAACTGAAATAGATACTGTCGAAAATTTACTTCCTGGAATACTTAAAACTACAACACTTGGCTATGATGGTAAAGGTCAGTATTTAATTAATTCTTTAAAAGATTTAGAAAAAATAGATATTAATTTTTCACAAGGTTATATATTAGAAAAATTAGTTAAGTTAAAAAAAGAAATATCAATAATCATTACAAGATTCAGTGATGAAAATTATGAAATTTATGAACCTATTGAAAATGTTCATGAAGATCAAATATTAAAATATTCAACTATACCAGCAAAGATAAATGACAATGTTTTAAAAAAATCTAAATTATGGGCATCTCTAATTGCTGAGGAATTAAAATTTATTGGAACATTGTGTGTCGAATTTTTTATTGATAAAAATGATAATCTTTACGTTAATGAAATAGCTCCGCGTGTACATAATTCAGGCCATTTAACTATTGACGCTTATAATGTCAGTCAGTTTGAAAATCATGTTCGGGCGGTGTGTTCTCAACCACAAATACCTCTAAAAAAAATATCTAATGCAAAAATGCTTAATCTCTTAGGTGATCAAATAAACATATATAGAAATAAAAAATTATCTCCTAACGAATTTTTTTATGATTATAAAAAATCAGAGATTAAGAATAATAGAAAAATGGGTCATTTAACTACTCTAGTTAAATAAATATCAAAAAAAATGTCAAAATTTATTAGTTTAATAATAATAATTTTTGCTTATAACTCATGGTCAATTGCTATGGAAAAAAAACCCTACCACCACTTAGAAAATGGAAAATTTAGGAATCCCGAAGGTTCACCAGTAAGAGACTCTTCTTTTAACTGGAGCTTTAAAATATTTAATGAAAAGAAAAAAGAATTGAATATGGATCTTCCGTCTGATCATTTTTTTCCTAAAAATGAAGTTTTAGAAAATATAAAGAAGAATGAAAATAATGATTACTTGTTATGGATAGGACATGCTACGTTTATAATTAAACTTGGTGATACAACAATTATTACAGATCCTGTTTTTGAAAAAAATATGGGCCCTTTAATATTTGGTCCCAAAAGATTTGTTAAACCAGCAATAGATTTAGAACAAATACCAGAAATAGATTTATTTTTACTCACACACAATCATTATGACCATTTAAGTACTAGAACAATCCAAAGATTTCCTTATAAAAAAGCTAAGGTTTTGGCCCCTCTTAAACTTGGAAAATATTTTACAAGAAATGGTTTTTCTAATGTTAGTGAAATGGACTGGTATGATGAGATAATAATTAATGATTTAAAGATAACATTTTTACCAGCGGTACATTGGTCAAAAAGAAGTTTGTGGGACACTAATAAAACTTTATGGGGAAGTTTTTTAATTGAATATAAAGAAAAGAAAATATTTTTTGCCTGTGATACTGGTTATGGAAATATTTATAAAAAAATTGGAGAAAAATATGGACCAATTGATTTAACTTTAATTAATATAGGGGCGTATAATTTTTATCCAATGTCTCCGAAAAAAGATAAATCAATTTATCACACAAATCCTGAAGAAGCATTAAATATTGGACAAGACTTAAAAAGTAAAAAAATTTTAGGAATGCATTGGGGAACAGTAGTGCTTTCTCTAGAACCAATTTTAGAACCACCAGCAAGGTTTAAAAATAATGCAAATATATATGGTTATAAAAAAGAAGATGCTATTATTTTTAAAATAGGTGAAATAGAAAATTTAAACAAATTAATAAAATAGCATGAATTTAATTGAAAATAATTTTGAAAATCAAAAAGTTCATGATTTATTAACTAAACATTTTATTGAGCTGAGGTCTGTTTCCCCTGAAGGCAGCACTCATGTTTTAGATATAGAAGGATTAAAACAGCAATCTATTAAATTTTGGAGTCTCTGGGAAAAAGATAATTTAGTTGGTTGTGGTGCGTTAAAAATTTTAGAAAAAAATCATGGAGAGTTTAAATCTATCAGAGTGGCAGATCAGTTTAGAAAAAAAGGTTTTGGAATTAAAGTTATAAAATGTCTAATTAATGAAGCTAAAAAATTAGATATTAAAAAGATAAGTATTGAAACTGGTTCTGGACCTTTTTTTTCACCTGCAAGAAATTTATTTGATAAATGTGGATTTATTGTATGTAAACCCTTTGCTCACTACAAAGAAGATCCAAATTCGTGCTATATGAGCTTGTTAATAAGCAACTAATTCAATTTTTTTTTAATTGTATATTAATATTTGTTGACAAAACCTTTATAATTATAAACATGAGGGTTTACTTAATTATAAGTAATAAAAACAACATAATAAATAAAAGAAGAAAATATGAGTCTAAAAGGTAAAGTAAAGTGGTTTAACCCAACCAAAGGTTTTGGGTTTATTGAAAGAGAAGATAAAGAAAAAGACGTTTTTGTTCATGTATCAGCAGTAAGAAGCGCTGGGATGAATGGTCTTGACGAAGGTCAAGCCGTAACATTTGATGTAGAAGATGGTCCCAAAGGTCCTAACGCTACAAATTTAAAAACTGCATAATTTCTTATAATAATTCAGCTAGAATTTAGAGAATAATAATGATTATTCTTGAATTAAGTTTTAGCTGAATTTTAATTAGAATTAATTTCTTGATTGTAAAAACTTTTGTCTACTTTTATGAAAGTTATTTTCAACTAGTGTAATAAAACTTTTTTTTCTTTTTTTCTTGTTATTAGAATCTTCTATGTAATTTAATACATGCTTTGTTGCAGGTTCACCTGTATAATTTTCAATTGCTTTATTTGAACCATAGCTAAAACCTGCCTGATATACGTTACCTTTAGCTCCAATTGTTATAGCTGGCCCTAGCATTGCAGTAGACTGCATACATGCATTAGTTAAAACTAAAAAAGTTAATAAAAAAAACAATTTTACAATTCTCATAATCTCCCAACAATCACTTTAATGTGAAAGTTGTTTCAACTCAAGATAGAAAGAAATTAAAGTATCCATTATGGTGTTTTTTTTTACGAAAAACTTATTAAAAATAGAGATTAAATAGCCTTGTAACCAAATTCTAAGCATGAATCTGTTATGGAATAATAAAACGAATCACCAAAACTTCTTAAAGCAAATAGTCTTATTTTCATAGGTTCATTTTCTAACATGTCTATAGTTATTGTTAGGCCATTAAATGTAGAATTTATACAAATATCTTTTTTTAATTCGTTAAAATCAAATGGACATCCTTTTTTTAAAACTTCTTTTGAATTATTGCCTTCAATTTCAATAACAGTCTTTGAGTGAGATAAATCAGTAATAGCAAAATCATTTTGTGGAAATATTTCATAAATATCATTTAATAAATCCTTTCTTGTTGAAATTAAAATCCAACTTTTAGGTGCTTGCCATAAAATTCTAGTATTACTATTACAGTTCACTTTAAGAGCTTGATTATCTAAAGTTAAATCATCAATTTTAAAATCTTTTAGTGATAATAATGAATCTTTATATTGTACCAATTGAACAATTAATAAATTTTTTATCTCAGAAATTTTAATTAAATCTTCTTTTTTTACGTTTTCATAGTCTCCAAATAAACCTTTTTTATGAACTTTTTCTAAAACGGAAACTCTTGTCATGATCTAACTCTTTCTCCTTTAGGATCAACATAATGTGATGAAACAATTTCAACTGGTATTGATTTATTTTTTAATGGAGACATCGCAAATAGTTTTCTACCTATCATATTTTTTCCATTATGTAGAATGGCCAATGAAAAGGGATTATCATATTCAACACTCCAACAAGATGCTGAAATATGACCTAATTTTCGATTTGGTAATTTTGCATTAGGATCTTCTACCAGGTGAGAGCCTTCAGGAATATTTGTTTTTTTATCAAGTGGAACTACACCAACTATTTTTTGTCTATTTTCAGATACAAAAGCTTCTCTGCTTAAAGATCTTTTTCCTATAAAGTCTTTCTTTTTACTAACCATTCCCTCTAAAGAATTATCATAAGGAATAGTTCTTCCATCTAATTCTGATCCAGCCACATGTCCCATTTCTATTCTCAATGTAGAAAGTGCTTCAGTTCCATAAGGTTGAATATTGAACTCTTTTCCTATTTCAATTATCTTTTCCCACATAAAACTTCCATAATCTGATTCTACATTGATTTCATATGCAAGTTCTCCTGAAAAAGAAATTCTAAAAATTCTTGCATGAATTCCAAATAAATTTCCCTCTATATATCCCATAAACGGTAAACCTTCATTTGAAACGTCTACATTAGGAAATAACTTACTTAGAACATCTCTAGATTTTGGCCCAGCAAGTGCGGCTCCAGCCCATTGTTCTGTTGTAGAAACTACATTTACATTTAGTTCTGGCCAGATTAGATGTAAATAATATTCTAAATGAGACAAAACATTTGCTGCCTGTGCAGTTGTTGTGGTCATGTGATAATGATTTTCTGAGATTCTAGTTGTAGTTCCATCATCCATTACAATACCATCTTCCCTAAGCATCACTCCATATCTAGCTTTCCCGATGGGAAGTTTTAACCATGCATTAGTATAAACTCTATTTAAAAATTCTGCAGCATCAGGACCTTTTACATCTATTTTACCTAATGTTGTAACATCACAAACTCCAACGTTTTTCCTAACATTCATTGCTTCTCTTTTAGAAGCTTCAAATAAATTTTCATTTCCTTGTTTGTAATATCTAGGTCTTAACCAGACTCCTGCATCAACAAAAACAGCATTATTTTTTTCATGCCAAGAGTGGATTGGAGATTTTCTAGTTGGTTTTGAATGTCCACCAATTTCTCTACCCACTATTGCTCCAATAGAAATTGGAGTATATGGAGGTCTAAAAGTTGTGTGACCCACTTGTGGGACAACTTTATTTTCAATTTCTGAAACAAGTTGTAATCCATTAAGATTACTTGTTTTTCCCTGATCAGTTGCCATTCCCAGTGTTGTATATCTTTTTACATGCTCTATAGATCTGTAACCCTCTCTTAAAGCAAGCTCAATATCTGATACTGCTACATCATTTTGAAAATCTAAGAATCTTTTGTAATCTTTTCCCTTTGGAAGTGGCACACACCAAAATTTATCATGTTGTGAAGATTTTTTTTCTACAATCGAAGGAATAACAATTTCATTATCTTTATTAGTAATCTTTTTTGATATTTCTGAACCAGCTTTAAATGATGTCTTCAATGTTTCTTCAAGTGTAAATGTTCCTTTAGCTGATCCTACAGTTGTTTCTTTTTGTTTTGATTTGTCCGGAACAAATGCATCTATTTCTTCATTAAATTTAGTTTTATTTCCAGATTGTGTGGCCAGATGTATTGTTGGTGTCCAAAACCCTGAAACACATATACAATCGCATTTAATATTTTCTATTTTGCTTAAATCTTTTTTATTTTCAGATATTTCTGCTATTTCTGCTGAATTGACTTTTTTATATCCTTTAGCTGCAACTACAACATAAGAAAATTTAATATCAATATTTAATCTTTTTGCTTCATTTATTATCTCAGAATTAGGATTTTTTCTTGTATCTAAGATTATAGGATTTATACCATTTTTTTTGAATTCAATGGCTGTTTCATAAGCACTGTCATTATTTGTAAATACGAGTGGTTTTTTTCCAACTAAAACTCCATATATTTTTAAATACTCTTTAGCAGCTGAAGATAAAATTACACCAGGTGTATCATTATTTCCAAAAACTAAAGGTCTTTCTATTGAGCCAGATGATATTATCACTTCTTTAGCTCTAATGTACCAAAGTTTTTGCTTTGAATGATATTTTTTTGTCTTTGGTAAATGATCACTTAATCTTTCTATCATCACTAACATATTATGATCATAGTAACCAAAAACCTGAGATCTTTTCTTAATGACTACATTTGACATCTCTTTAAGTTCAGCAATAATCTTTTCTGACCATTCTTTGCCGCTTTGGTTTCCAATATTTACTTCACTTGTTAATAAGCTTCCACCAAATCTAGGTTTATCTTCAGCTAATATTACTTTTGCTCCATTTTTTGCTGCTGCATAAGCACTAGCTAAACCTGATGGGCCTGAGCCAGTTATTAATAGATCACAATATTCATATTTATGTTCATATCTTTCTTTATCATGATTTGTTGAAGCGACTCCAAATCCTGCTGCTTTTCTAATAAAAGGTTCATAAACTTTATACCAAAAGCTTTTAGGCCACATAAAAGTTTTGTAATAAAACCCAGCTGGAAGAAAAATTTTTAAAAAATTATTAATTGCTCCTATATCAAAATTCACACTAGGCCAACAATTTACACTTTTAGCCTCTAAACCTTCAAAAAGCTCTTGTTCTGTCGCTTTTACATTTGGTTCTGTTTCTCCATTTCTATAAAGTTGAACTATCGCATAGGGTTCATCAACCCCTACTCCAAAAAAACCTCTAGGTCTGTGATATTTAAAACTTCTTCCAACAAGATGTACTCCATTTGCTATTAAAGCTGAAGCAAGAGTATCCCCTTTATAACCAAAGTATTTTTTTCCATTAAATTTAAATGGAATTTCCTTATCTCTTTTAATTAAACCAACATTATCTAATCTGAAATCTTGAGGCATAATTATATATCTTCATCCGCCTTAAAGGTTCTAAATATTTCATGTGTTGAAGTATCTCTCTCAATTTTAATCCATTGTCTACAACCAGAAATATGTTGCCATAATTCCAAATGTTTGCCTCTTAAACTTTTTCTAAAATATACAAAATTATCCCATTCTAAATCAGAAATTTCTTTATTTAAACCTGGTCTTTTTACACTCGCGTCTCCACCATAAGAAAATTCGTTTTGTGATCGCATTCCGCAATGCGGACATTTAATATGTAACATTTAAGAAATCCAAGTTTTTGTACCAAGTCCTTTTTCATCTATTAAATGGCCTGTGTTGAATCTATTTAAACTATATCCAGCATTTAATTCATGAACTCTATCTTGCGCTATAGTATGAGCAAAGGTCCAGCCTGATGCAGGAGTTGCTTTAAAACCTCCATAGCACCAACCACAATTAAGATATAAACCTTCTATATGCGTTTTGTCTATAATTGGTGAACCATCCATAGACATATCCATAATTCCTCCCCAAGTTCTAAGCATTTTTAATTTACTAAGAAAAGGAAACATAGCTATTCCTTCAGTTAAAACATGTTGTAAGGTAGGTAAATTTCCTCTTTGAGAATAACTATTATATCCATCAAGATCACCACCCATAACCATTTCTCCTTTATCTGATTGACTACAATAAAAATGTCCGGCTCCAAAAGTTACAACATTATCTAATATTGGTTTTATGGGTTCTGATACACAAGCTTGCAAAAGATGAGTTTCTATTGGCAAAGTCATATTAAGTTTTTCTGCTAAAATATTTGTACTTCCAGCAACACATAATCCAATTTTTTTTGATTTAATGTCTCCTTTGGATGTTCTTATTCCTTGAATTTTTCCTCTAGATACATCAAAGCCTGTGACTTCACAATTTTGAATAATATCTACTCCCATTGAATCTGCTTGACGAGCATAACCCCAAGCCACAGCATCATGTCTAGCAGTTCCTGCACTTGGTTGCATCAGACCACCAAAAATAGGAAATCTTACATTATTAGAAAAGTCAGCCATTGGAATTATTTCTTTTACTTGCTCTCTATTTAAAAGAACTGCATCAATACCATTTAATCTCATAGAGTTTCCTCTTCTTGCATAAACATTCATCTGAGCATCTGAGTGAGCAAGATTTATTATTCCTCTAGGAGAAAACATCACGTTATAATTTAATTCCTGACTCATACTTCTCCATAAATTCATGCCAAACTCACTAAATAATGCATTTTCATCATGCATATAATTAGATCTAATTATTGTAGTATTTCTCCCAACGTTTCCTCCACCAATCCACCCTTTTTCAACTATAGCTACATTTGTAATTTTATGTTCTTTAGCTAAATAGTAAGCTGTAGCGAGGCCGTGGCCGCCACCACCTATAATAACAACATCATACTCTTTTTTTGGTTTTGGGTCTTTCCAGGCCAAATCCCACTTTTCATGCTTTGAAAGAGCGTTTTTTAATAAACTGAATACTGAGTATTTTTGCATAATTAATTTTATACAAAAATGAATATAAATAGTTCTTATTTTTTTTATATATATTTTTTAGAAGTTTCCAAAATTGTTAAAAAAGGATATTAATCCAGCTCATAAAAATTATGAATTCTAAAAACTAGTTAATGAGCAAATTTAAATCAGACATTCAGATAGCCAGAGAAGCTAAAATGCAACCTATAAATGATATCTTGAAAAAAGTTAATGTACCTGATGAGAGTTCTGCATTCAGTCCAATGGGAAGGCATATTGCAAAAATCAATTTCGAATATCTTGATACCTTAGATAAAAATAAAAATGGGAAACTTATTTTAGTTACAGCTATCACTCCAACGCCTGCTGGTGAAGGAAAAACTACAGTTTCGGTCGGTTTGTCCGATGGAATAAATAAAATTGGAAAAAAATCAATAGTTTGTTTGAGAGAGCCAAGCTTAGGTCCATCTTTTGGGATGAAAGGTGGTGCGGCTGGAGGAGGCTATGCTCAAGTAGTTCCAATGGAACAGATTAATTTACATTTCACAGGTGATTTTCATGCAATAACTTCAGCTCATAACCTTTTATCGGCTCTTATTGATAATCATATCTATTGGGGGAATAAACTTAACATTGATGATAAAAAAATTGTTTGGAAAAGAGTAATGGATATGAATGACAGAGCTTTAAGGGCAATAAATATAAATACAAAAGGTGTCGCAAAAGATTTCCCTAGAGAAGATGGTTTTGATATTACAGTAGCATCAGAAATCATGGCTATTTTTTGTCTCTCAAACAATCTAAAAGATTTGGAAAAAAGAATTGGTAACATAACTATAGCCTATGACAAGAATAACAAACCTGTATATGCAAAAGATCTTAATGCCCAAGGACCAATGACAGTTTTACTAAAAGAAGCTATTAGACCTAACGTTACTCAGACTTTAGAAAATAATCCAGCAATAATTCACGGTGGTCCATTCGCTAATATAGCTCATGGATGTAATTCAGTAATTGCAACCAAAACTGCATTGAAATTATCTGACTATGTAATTACAGAAGCTGGATTTGGTGCGGACCTTGGTGCTGAAAAATTTATTGATATCAAATGTAGAAAAGCAGATTTAAAACCAAGTTGTATAGTTATAGTTGCAACTATTAGAGCGCTTAAAATGCATGGAGGTGTTGAAAAAGAAAAATTAAACAATGAAAATATAGAAGCTTTAAAAAAAGGCTTAGTAAATTTAGAAAGACATATCAACAATGTCAAAAAATTTGGAGTTGATACTATAGTTGCAATAAATCATTTTGTAATGGATACAGAAAATGAAATCAAAACACTTAAAGATTATTGTAATAATATTGGAGTAAAAGTTAGTAAATGTACTCATTGGTCTGATGGTGGGAATGGAACTAAAGATCTAGCTCAGAAGGTAATAGAAATTTGTGAAAAATCAAATTCTGATAAATTTAAATTTCTATATGATGAAAACGATACACTTTGGAATAAAATTGAAAAAATTGCTAAAGAAATTTACAAAGCAAATAAAATAACAGCTGACAACAATATTAAAGAACAATTAAAAAGCTTTGAAAAAAACGGATATGGTAAATTTCCTGTTTGTATAGCAAAAACACAATACAGCTTTTCAATTGATCCAAAACTAAAAGGAGCACCTTCAGATCATGAAATACCAATTAGAGAAGTGCGTCTGTCTTCGGGAGCAGAGTTTGTAGTGGTTATTTGTGGATCTATTATGACTATGCCTGGTTTGCCCAAAACCCCTGCTGCACAATCAATTAAGCTAGATAATGATGGAAATATAGAGGGTTTATTTTAATAAATTAACTAATTAAATCCATCCAATTTCTCAATTCAATCATTCTTGAGTTTTTTTTTGAAATTTTATTTTCATTCTCAATAAAATTTACGTGTTCATCAATTTCTTTATAATTCTTAAATATTTTTCTCTGATTAATTAATCTATCTTTTCTGAATTTAATAATACTTATCATTTTTTCATATGTAATTTCTGGATGATATTGAATTCCCCAAATATCACTAATGCCATAAGTAAATTGAAGCCCTTGGATCTTATTAATTTTATTATAAGCTAGGTGAATTGAACCACTTGGAATTTTTACTACTTCATCAAAATTGAACGCAGGAGTATTAAATGTATGATCTTTATCTTTATAAAATAAATTTTTTAAACCATATTGTGTTAATTTGACACTGTTTGCAATTCCAATATGTGATCCATTAACACCTTTTTTTACCTCACCTCCTGCAGCAGTAACTGCAACTTGCATTCCCCAACAAATAGCTAAAACATTTTTAACATTTTTAAAACATTCTTTCATAAAAGCAATTTGTCGTCTTATTTCGATAGTATCATTATAAATATTTAAGCTACTACCTCCCCATATTAATCCATCATATTTCTTAAGATTTGGTATTATTTTATTAATATCTAGTTCTAAACATGGGTTTAAAACATCTATTTTCAAATTTTTATTATAATAAGAAAGGCTTTCTTTTAAACTTTCTGTATGTGTTTTTATACCTGCATCCTTAAAATTTTTTCCTTCTTCTGGAGTGTTCCCTTCACAAATTAAAATGTGTAAATCTTTCATTTTAGAAAAGTTCTCCAGAAATACTATATTCATACATAATCTGCATATCTTTTTTAGTCAATTTTTTTGGGTTTCCAGCTGTGGAAGGATCTTCAAGTGCCATTAATGAAAGTTTTTCAAGATCAATTTTTTTTGGATCAATTATGTCACTTAGCTTATGTGGTATATTAAATTCTTCTCTTAATAGCATTATCCATTTCATAAAACTTTCAAATGATTTATCTAAATTAAGATAATCACAAATTGATATTATTTTTTCTGATATTTCTTCTCTATTAAAAGTTAAAACATAAGGCATAAATATTGCGTTAGATAAACCATGATGTACATTAAATTGTGCATTAACTGGATGGCTTAAAGAATGTATTGCACCTAAACCTTTTTGAAATGCAGTTGATCCCATAGTAGCAGCTACCAGCATATTGGTTCTAGCTTCTAGATTTTTTCCATCTTTATAAGCTAAAGGTAAAGAGTCTTTTATCAATTTTATACCTTCTATTGCAATTCCATCGGCCATTGGATGAAATCCTTTTGAACAAAATGCCTCTAAATTATGAGCTAAAGCATCCATTCCTGTAGCAGCAGTAATTTTAGGAGATAACCCTATTGTTAAATTGGGATCTAAAATAACGATTGATGGTAATATTTTTGGATGGAAAATTATTTTTTTTGTTCCAGTTTCTTGATTAATTATTAATGAAGCTCGTCCAGTTTCTGAACCAGTCCCTGCTGTTGTAGGAACAGCAATAATTGGTGGCACTTTATCTGGGTCAGCTTTTTTCCAATTATCTCCTACATCTTCAAAATCCCAGATTGGTAATGATTGGCCGCTCATAAATGCAATAGCTTTTCCAACATCTAGGGCACTTCCACCACCAAAAGCTATAACACCATCACATTTATTTTTTTGATAAACTTTTACTCCATCATCAACATTTTTTCCATTAGGGTTACCGCTAAAATTTGAAAAGATATCTTCATTATTTAAATTGTTAATAATTTTTTTTGTCATTGGTAAATCTATTAATTCTTTATCTGAAACAAAAAGTGGTTTCTTTATTTTGAAAACTTTACAGGCTTCATTAAGATCGTTAACTCTATTTTCTCCAACCCAAACAGTTGTGGGATAATTCCAATTAAATTTCATATATTTATATTAGCTGATTTTTAACTTTTTATTCTTTAAAATTGCTTTAAACAAACTAATCATTAAAGGAATCTTTTTTTTATCAATTTTTTTAGTTATAAATGGTGCAATTTCTCTGACTAACTGTTCACCCTCAACAGTATCTTTTTTCATGAATTTTTTTTTTGCTTTTTGAAACGTTAATCCTTTACCTAAATAACTTCCCATTTTACTATTTCTTCCACCGGCAGCACTTACATATAGATCACCCACTCCCGCAAGACCTTCAGCTGTTGTTTCTTTGCCCTTAAAGTATTTAGTTAAATATTTCATCTCAACAAATGATTTTTGAAATAAACTAGAGGATGTATTTAAACTTTGGCCCGCACCTATAATCATAGAATATATATTTTTTATTGCCGAACATATTTCTACACCAATTATATCTTTAGAATATTCTGTTAAATAATATTTAGTAGAAATTTGTTTTCCAATCCATTTTGCAATATTTATATTTTTATTTGCTATAATTACGCTTGTTTGTTTTTTTCTTGCAAGTTCTTTTGCTAAGCAAGGCCCCTTTAAAGCAGAAACATTCATTCCATTATATTTTTTTTTAAGTAATTCTGAAATTGTAAATATTCTATTTATTTTTTTTTCATATTTTAATCCTTTTGTTAGAACTAAAATAGGAGTTTTAATTTTAAGGTTTTTCAATTCTTTACCTATAAAATCTATTCCTGAAAGACTCAAAGCAATAACTATTAAATCAAACTTCTCACACAATAGAT
>MDSV01168549.1_pt1 | contig 18735 bp, 17 predicted proteins | sample 810851 | NCBI WGS metagenome assembly MDSV01 (sample SAMN05326640, study PRJNA326480) | marine metagenome | isolation source: seawater | place: Atlantic Ocean: North East | collected 2012 | reverse complement strand
TATGATGTGAGAAATTATTTATATAAAAAAAAACTAAATATAGCAAAATGGAAAAAACAATTTTATGAAGAAAAGCTGGTTAATAGAAAATAACTTTATTTGGCACTCTGATCCTTCAAGATTAAAAAAATTTATCTATCAATATGAAATATTTAAAATGACAAAAAATTTAAAAGGTTCGGTAGTTGAATGTGGGGTCTTTAAAGGAAATAGTCTGATAAGATTTCTTACATATAACTCACTTTTTAAAAATAAAAACAAAATTTTTTTTGCGTTTGATACTTTTGCAAAGTTCCCAAATAGCACTTTTCATTCTGATAAAAAATTCATTGATAAGTGGTCTGCAATCGCTGGACATAGTATAAAAAAAAGCGAATTAAAAAAAATACTAGACAGAAAAAAATTTAAAAATGTTAAATTGGTAGAGGGAAATATATTTAAGACTCTTAAAAATGTATCAACAAAATATATTAAAAAAATATCTTTTCTGCATTTGGACTTAGATACTTATGATCCTACATACTATGCTTTAAACATCTTGTTTAAAAAAGTAGAAAAAGGTGGAGTAATATTAATTGATGATTATGGAACAGTAGAAGGAGCGACTGTTGCTACAAATAAATTTATAAAAGAAAATAATTTAAAAATTAACAGAATTGAATTAGATTTTAAACCTATCTATATAGTGAAAAATTAATTTATGAGAACATTAAAAAAAGATTTTGAGTTAAGAAAAAAATGGTACTCCAATCGGAGCTCAACAATTTATCCATTAGATATAGATAAAGGATCAGATTTTTGTTTATCTTTTATAAATTATTGGAAGCTTAAAAACAAAATTTTTGATTTAAAAATGAATTTAAGATTTTATGACGAAAAAGGGAATTTTGTAAATTTATATGAATTATATATAGTAAAAAATCATAACGAGTTCTTTTTAAAAAAAATTGTTGGAAATAAATTTAAAGGTATAGTTGAGGTTGAATTTATTTCTCCAAGTAACTTAGGTTATCCATTTCCTGGAGTCACTGGTTTTTATATATCTCCAAAAAAACTTATTTCTGGAGTGCACGCAACAGGAAGGATTTTGTCAAATACTGAAATAAAAAATTTTCAAAATGGAATTGAAGAATCGAATTTTTCAATTAAGTTTAAAAAAAATTCAATAACTCCTTTTTTTTCAACTTATAATTCGAATGATTTAAAAAAAAAAAATGTCATTCAAATAAAATTGTTCAATAAATTGAATCAAATGATTAAATTTAAAAAAATTAATAATATTTTATTAGCTCCATTTGAAAATAAAATATTTTATCTTAAAGATTTTTTTTCAGAGAATATTCTTTTAAATACAAAGTATTGTAAAATTAAAATTACGAATAATAATATCTTTACAAGAATGGTATGTGGAAATTATCATATTAATAAACATCATTACGAGGTTACCCACTCTTTTGCAGTTCAAAAAAATTTGAAAGATTATATTTCAAACAAATATAATAACTCTAAAGTTGACCACATGTCATACTTACCATACGTAAAACCAAAAGAATTAAGTTTAAAACTTAGAGTTTTTCCTACAAACCTGAAAAGTAAAATAAATGCCACCCATTATGTGTATGATAAAAAAAAGAAGGTTTTTCTTAAAGGCGACAAGTTTATAATAGAACCCCATAAAAACTTTTTTGAATATAGCGTAAAAAATCAAAAAGAAGAATTTGGTTTTTTTAGTGCAAAACAAAACAAAATACCCGCTAGGATAAATACCTCATTTATCTATGGAAATAATAATAAAAATGATCTTAATACTGATATTGCACTTGGTTTTAAAAGTATAAATGTTCCTCACAAGTTTACGCATTGGGGTTCGTTTTTATCCAATAATTCAACTGAAACAATTATATCAATTAGAAAAATTAGTCATTATAAGAAAAAGTCGAATTCTAAAGCTCAAATTATTTTTTATGGAAAAAATTTCTCGAAAAGAATTAGGTTAAACTTTAAACAAGATGATTATAAAATTATTTATTTTTCTAAATTACACAAAAACTTAAATAAGGAATTTAAAGGTTTTTCATGGATAATGAATTGTGATAGTGGAGACGGAATGGAAGTTTTTTGGAATACCTTTAATAAAAAATTTGTCTCAGGTTGTCATTCATTTTAAATTAACGAATTTAAAAAAATTATGAACGTAGCTTTTTTCATAAATAAAAGAATGAGCTTAAAATTTTACAAAGATATAATCTCTGTATTGTTAACAAGAAACCACAATATATTTTTAATTTTTGATTATTCTGAAAATCGTAGAGAGGGGAAATGGAGAGAATTTCCAATTTTAGATACTTTTCAAAACGATAACAGCAAGATTTTTAAAAGAATTATATTCGATCAAAATAAAATTTTTCAGATTTTAAAGACTGAAAAAATTGATTACATGATATCTCTGAATTTGCCTGTAACAGTAACTTTTGATAAAGAAAAGTTTAGCTGTAAATTGGTATTGTTACAAAATGGTATTGATATGTTTCATTATTCTAAAGATTTTTCAAAAATCGATTATATATTTTTTTACAGTGAATATTGGAAAAATAAATATGATTATTCAATTAACTCCAATCAAACACTAAAATGTTATGGAAATTATCAGTTTAATAATGAAGTAATTTTTAATAGAAACGAAATTTTACAAAAATATAACTTAGAAGATAAAAAAATTTTTTTATTTTTGCCATGGGGACCTGTAAATTTATATAATTTTTCCTCAAAATTTACTAAATTATTTGCAGAATATTTTTTTAATTGGCCTGATCCAGATGGTAAATTTTATAATTTTAAAAAATTTTTTTATAAAATTATATGTAAATTTTATAATACTGAATTGAATATTCTGCATAAAATTTATGAACATTGTAAAAAAAATGATATTCAATTAATTATAAAATCAAGATCTAAAAGGTTAATTGATGAAAATTATATTAAATATTGTGATTTAATTTTATATGATGAGGAAATATTGAAACCAACTATCTATGAACTATTGCATATTTCGAACACAGTATTTTCTCCTCTTTCTACAATATCAGGAGAATCTGTTTATTTTAAAAATAAGACTATAATTTTAGACCATATTTTTTTTAAATATGATAATGAAAAATACTTTGACTTTTTTTCTAATGAATATTTTAAGTGGCACAACGTTATAAAAATTATAGGCACTGACGAATTTAAATCCAAAGAATTAAATGATATTTTAAATTTTCAATTTTCTGATCTAGAAAGAGAAAAATATTTAAGTAAATTTTTCAATTACGATAAAAATGTAAATGTCTCAAAAAAAATTATTGAACAATTAGAAAAAGATTGCAAATAAAATTATGTTTATAAAAAAAGTTTTAAAATCATTTCTAGATCCTTTTACTCTTCCTCATAAAATAAATTTTCATAGTAGGAAATTATTTCATAAAATTTATTACCAAAGTAGTTATGATTTTAATAAATTTTATAATTATCAAAGAGATTCATTTGATAAGTATGGGATTAAACATGAGAAAGCACTAAAAAAACTTGATAAAATTAGATCTGAGTATCAGGAATTGAAAATTAAAAAAAATCTAGCTCATTCAGAACATCAAACTTTTTTTTCTGGCCTATCTGAGGTAAATAAAAATATTAAAAAAATTCTTGAAATAGGCAGTTTTAATGCACAAAATGCTTTTTTGCTCTCTGTACTATTTCAAAACGCACAAGTCACAACGGTTGATTTACCTAACGATAGTGTTGATTATAAAAATAGTTACAAACGAGATGAAAATACAAAGCTAAAAGCTTTTTTAGAGGAAAGAAATAAGAGAATAAATAAAAGAGAAAATTTAAAACTAATTGAAAAAAGTTCAGTAAACTTAATTAACTTTGAGGATAAATTTGATCTTATATGGGTTGATGGTGCTCATTTTGATCCTATAGTAACAATGGATATTATTAATTCTATAAATTTGCTAAATGATGAAGGTCTGATTTTATGTGATGATATTCGTAAATCTGAAAATAATGCTACCTGGAGAGTGATAACAACTTTGAAAAAAGAGGGTATAATTGATTATACTTTAATTCTAAAGTGGTTAGATCCTGAGCATAACGCAAATCCAAATTTTAGATCATATATATCTGTAATAAAAAAATTAAAATTTTAATTGTGAAAATATCATTCGGATTAAAAATTAAACACGAACCATGGGGTGGTGGTAATCAATTTTTTTTAAGTATTCTTGATTACTTTAAAGGTAAGAATATTAAAATAATAAATCATCTTAATGATAAAGATATAGATATTATTGTTTTAATGGATCCAAGATATAATAGTTCGTCATCAACATTTAATCATTTCGATATCGAAAAATATTTAAAAAAAATAAATAAAAATGCAATTGTTGTTCACAGAATCAATGAATGTGATGAAAAAAAAGGAACAAATTATGTTAACAAAAATATAATTGATGCCAATAATTTTGCAGATCATACAGTATTTATTAGTGGTTGGTTAAAAAATATATTATCAAAATATAAAGAGTTTAAAAATTCGTCAATTATTTTAAATGGTGCAAACAGTAAAATTTTTAATTCTTCTAATTCTAATAAAATAATTAAAAATAAAATTAAAATTATCACTCATCATTGGAGTACTCATAAAAATAAAGGTTTTGAAATTTATAGTTATTTAGATGAATTATTAAATGATGTTAAATATTCAGAGAAGATTGATTTTACATTTGTAGGAAATTTACCAAAAAATTTTCAATTTAAAAATACAAAATATATTGAGCCAAAAAATGGATTACAGCTAGCAGATTTAATAAAAATTCATGATGTATATTTAACAGCTTCAATAAATGAACCTGGTGGAAATCATCAAAATGAAGGTCTTAATTGTGGTTTACCTGTTTTATATTTAGATAGTGGATGCATGAGTGAATATTGTAAAGGTTATGGATTAGCTTATACAAAAGATACATTAAAAAAAAAAATTTTTGAAATTCAAAGTGAGTATATTAATTTAAGGGAAAATTTAAAAAATTATCCTTATAATTCAGAATTTATGTGTAGAAAATATGAAGAACTTTTTGAGAATTTAATCAATGATAGAAACGAAATTATAAAGAATCGAAAAGTACAAAAAACAAATTTCTTGTCTAAAATATTTTACAAACTTAATTTAAATTAATGAAATTTTCAATCATAGGTGCAGGTTTTTTTGGTCTTTCAGTAGCAATTAAAATTAAAGAAAAATATCCTAGGTCAGAAGTCACAGTTTTTGAAAAAGAAAAAGACATTATGATGGGAGCAAGTGGAAAAAACCAATTTAGATGCCATCAAGGATATCATTATCCAAGATCAGAAAAAACTATCGAGGAGTGCAAAACAAGTTTTAACGAATTCAATAAATATTTTTCTGGTTGCTATATAAAAAGTCAAAATTATTATGCTATATCAAAAAAGAATTCACTGACAAATTTCAATCAGTATTTAAAAATTTTAAAAAAAAATAATCTAAAATTCAAAATTAGTAATCATAAATTGTTAAAAAAAGAAAATATAGAGGGTGCAATAATTGCTGATGAAAAATTAATTAATATTTTCTTAATAAGAAAAAGATTTAAAGATATAATTAAAAGATTGGGAATTAAAATTATTTTAAATAAAGAAATAGATATTAATGAAAATTTTACAAAAAATTACGATAATGTCTTCTTGTGCACTTATGATAACAATAATAATAATTTAAAATACTTTAAGTCTTCTAAAAAAAAATATTATTATCAGTTAGTTGAAAAAATAATTACAAAAACTCCTAATGAATTTAACAATAAAAGTTTTGTGATATTAGATGGACCATTTATGTGCATAGACCCATATTATAAAAATAATTTTTCGATTTTAGGTAGTGTAAAAAATTCTGTAATAAAATACACAAATAGTAAATATCATAATTTTGAAAAAAACTATAAAAATATTAATTCTAAGTATTTGCATTACCTACCTAATTCAAAATTTAAAAAAATTAAACAAAGTTTTGAAAATTACTTAAATGATTTTGATAAAATCAAATATTACAAATCATTTGTAGTAGTAAGATGTACAATTAAAAACGTAAATGATGAGAGAGTTACTAAAGTTAATACCAATAAAAATGTATTTAAAATATTCTCAGGTAAATGGATAAGTTGCATGGAAACAGCAAATAATATTCTAAAAAAAATTTAATATATGAATTTTGTTTTGATCGGAAAAGGTTTGTGGGGAAACAAATTGCTTACTAATTTAAAAAAAATAGGAAATATAAAGAAAATTATTAGAAGCAAAGATGATTATAAAAAAGTTAATTTAAAAAATATAGATTGGGTAGTAATTGCCAGTCCTAATAAATATCATTATTCACATGTAAAATATTTTCTTGGAAAAAAAATGAATGTATTTTCTGAAAAACCACTTGCATTGAGTTATCAGTATACAAAAGACTTAATTAAAATATCCAAAAAAAATGACACTAAACTATATATAGATGATATTGAAATTTTTAAAAAAAAAAAAATAAAAATAAAAAAAAAAAATTTTATTATTAGAAATAAGTTTAGTGATTATGATTTTAAACAAACATTGTTTGCATTGGCTTATCATGATTTTTATATTTTAAATAAATATCTCACAGCGGGAAAAAACAAAATTAGTGTACTAAATATTAGAAACAATTTGTATCATTTTATAATTAAGAAAGAAAAATTTATCTTTGATTTTAAATATAATTTAAACAAGAAACCTAAACACCAAATAAATGACACTAATTTTCATTCGCAAAAGAATTATATTTTAAAAATGTTTAAAGAAGTTTTTTTTATGAAAGTAAATTTTGAAGAAAATCATGATCGTGCCTTAAAAGCATCTTATTTAATAAGCAAAATACTTAAAAATAATGAAAATTCTATATGTTATTAATAGCCCTAGTTGGACAGAAATATCTCCTACTGGTTTGAATAACTCAAATATGTTTTCAGATGAACTTTCTGAAAATTTTACTTTTTTTTATTACAATTTAATGAAATTTGGACTTGTTGAAAAAGTAATTATTTTTGTTGAGAAAAAAAGGTGGAGAAATGATCTTAATATAAAAAAAAAAATTACTACAAAATACGGTCAATTAGAAATTAGACAAGATACTGATAAATTAAAAGTAATAAATTCTGACCATCAAATGAATTTTGTTTTTTGTTGGTCAAATATTGAAGAATGTATCAAAATTAAGAATAAATTTATAATAGTCGATAATCAATTTCATGGTTACATAAAGAAAAGTTCAATAAGTAAAGATATTCACGATCTAGTCTTAACAGAAAGTGAAAATTTTAAAAAGTATATACCTAAAGATATTCCAACTTATGTATACAAACTTATAAGCTATGATCATGAAAAATTCCAATTAGAAAATAAAAATTTTTCAAGTTCAAAAAAATACGATTGGATTATGATTTCCTCATTTGATAAAAGAAAAAGACATTTGGACTTTTTAAATAGTTTAAAAAAACATAATTTATCAAACTTAAAAGGATGTATTATTGCTAGAGACCCGGATAATAAAAAAAAAAAATTATCTGACTTTTTTAAAAAAACACCTTGGAAAGTATTTAATAAAGTAAAAAAATTACAAAAAAAAATGAATTTTGATATTTTCATTAATGTTCATCAAAATAAAAAAATTGAACTAACATTAAATAGTAAAATTTTTGTTAATAGTTCTGAACTTGATAGTGGCCCCAGAGCTCAAGTAGAGGCTTTTCAACTAGATATACCAGTTTTATCTATGTCTCACATAGGTTCATCAGATTTAATTAAAAATAATAAAAATGGAGAAATATCGAATAATATTGATGAAATGCCAAATAAACTTAAAATAATGTTAGACAATTATGATCTATATAGTCTAAAGACTTTTGAAAATTATTTAAAATCAGATTTATTTATGCCTGAACTAGTTAAGAGTATTAAGCTAAATTATAATAAAAAATTGAATGGGTAAAACAGCTTTAATAACAGGTGTATCTGGGCAGGATGGAGCTTATTTATCTAAACTATTGTTAAGTAAAGGATATCGTGTAATTGGTGGAGACAGAAGGGCAGCAAGCAATACTTTTTGGAGGCTTAAAAAATTAAATATTTTGAAAGATGTTGAGATTGTGGACTTTGACATTTGTGAGCAATCAAACATTTTATACACAATTAACAAGTATAAACCTGATGAAGTATATAATTTAGCCGCACAATCATTTGTTGGATCTTCATTTGATTTACCAATTGTTACTTCTGATAGTACAGCAATCGGTACTACAAGATTGTTGGAGGCAATAAGAAAAAGTTCAAAAAAAATAAAGTTTTACCAAGCATCAAGTTCTGAAATGTTTGGAAAAGTTGTGGAGACGCCCCAAACTGAAAAAACACCATTTTATCCAAGAAGCCCATATGCTGTATCAAAGGTTTATTCACATATGATGACAATAAATTATAGAGAGTCACATAATATGCACTGTAGTAATGGTATTTTATTCAATCATGAGTCTCCTTTAAGAGGAGAGAATTTTGTGACAAGAAAAATTACCCTTGCATTTGCAAGAATCTTTTATGATTTTCAAAAAGTTTTGGAGATTGGTAATTTAGATGCCAAGAGAGACTGGGGATTTGCAGGTGATTATGTTAAGGCAATGTATTTAATGTTACAGCAAAGAAAACCTCAAGATTATGTTGTATCAACAGGTAAAACATATTCTGTTAGAAATTTTATTGAAAAAGTAAGCAGATATTTGAATATTAAAATAATTTGGAAAAATAAAGGTGTAAAAGAAGTTGGTATAAATAAAGAAACAAATAAAATTATTGTTAAGGTAAACCCAAAATTTTACAGACCAGCGGAAGTAGATTATTTGTTGGGAAATTCGTCTTTAGCAAGAAAAAAACTTAAATGGAAACCAGAACATAATTTCGACGAATTGGTTGAAATGATGATTAAAAGTGACTTAGATTCATTAAAGTAAGTAAGTTTGATGAAAGAATACTCTTAATTTTATCTTTAATGGAAAGTATCGATACTAAAAAAAAAATACACCTTTTAGGTCTTAATAAACCCTGGAGCCCAGGGTGGGATTTTTTTTATTTAGATAAAATTTTGACTAATTCAGGTTTTAGTACTTCGAAGTCTAAATTTGCATTCAATTCAAATGTTTATTTACATGATAAATTTTCATTGAGAAAATCTTTTTATCATTTACTTAATAACAATGTTTATTTTGATTATTTTCATGGAAATCCATCAATAAGCCCTGAGTTCGAAAACATATTTAATTTTATAGTAAAGAGTCAAAAAAAATATAGAAAAATAAGAGTAACAAATGACAGAATTTATGAACTGTTTGCCAAACATGGACTAAAAAATAAAATAAAAAAAATCTACCTCGGAGTAGATAATGAAATTTTTAATGAAATTACAAATACAGAAAGGAGCCTATTAAAAAATAAGCTTAATATTCCTGAAGATCACATTGTAATTGGATCATTTCAAAAAGACGGCATAGGGTGGAATGAAGGCCTTAAACCTAAATTAATAAAGGGCCCAGATATTTTTATTGAAACAATAAAATCAATTAAAAAAACTAATTTAAAAATATTTGTTTTACTGTTAGGTCCAGCAAGAGGATTTGTTAAAAAAGAATTACTTAAGCTAAATGTAAAATTTTTAAATTTCTATGAGAGTAAATATTTTAATTTAAAAAAATATTATAATATCTTAGATTTTTATTTAATTTGTTCAAGAGAGGAAGGTGGTCCTAAAGCACTTCTCGAGTCTATGGCTTGTAAGATTCCAGTTATTTCTACACCAGTTGGTCAAGCTATTGAATTAATTAAAAATAAAGAAAATGGAATTGTTATAAAAAACTTTTCATCAAATTTATTAGCTGAAAATTCTATTGAATTAATTGAAAATGAGTCTCTTCAAAACAAAATTAAGTCTAATGCAAAAAAAACTGCTTTAGAAAATGACCATTTAAAACAAGACTTGTTGTGGAAAGATTTTTTTGATGCTTAAGAATTCAATAAGTATTTTAAGAGATTTTAGAAATTATTTTTTTCCAAATCGAAATCCATTTGGAAAAGAAATTTTAGCTACTAAAGATTACTATCTGTCAATTTATGAAAAAGCAAAAAACGAAAAATTTTTAGAAATTGATAATTTGGAAAATTCAACTGGATTTAATGTTGATAAATCATGGTTAGATGAACTTGCTCTTCATACGCAAGTAGTAAAAAAAAAATCTGCTATAAATTATCAGCATGGAAGAGTTTTGTATTCAATTTTGAGAAAATATATTCAAGATCAAAACATTAATTACATAAAAATTCTTGAGATTGGGACGGCGAGAGGCTTTTCATCTATTTGTATGTCTAAAGCTATAATTGACTCAAAAATAAATGGAAAAATATCTACCATAGATATAATTTCAAACAAAAATAAGATTTTTTGGAATTGTATAGATGATCATGATGGAAAAAAATCCAGACAAGAATTATTAAATCCTTGGGAGAAACAATTAAAAAATATCAATTTCTTAACTGGACCTAGTTCATTAATTTTGAAAAAAATAAATTATGATAGGATAAATTTTGCATATATTGATGGAATGCACGATGATTTTAATGTTAGGAAGGAATTTAAATTTATTTCCATGAAACAAATAAAAGGGGATTTTATAATTTTTGACGATTATTCATCTAATTTCCCAGATATAATAAGATTTGTAAACGAAATCAGAGATGATGAAGTTTATGAGATTAAAATAGTATCCTCATCTAAACATAGATCTTATGCAATTCTTCAAAAACAAATATGAAAATAGCTATTGAAAAATATCCGTTTTTTTTTAATGAAAAAATAGGGCCATATATTTTTTTAGAACGTATTTCAAAAGAGTTTAAAAATAAAAATATAAATCTTACAAATAAGTTTAATCCTTTTTATGATTTTGCAGTTTTTGCAAATACAAATAAATCTATTTATAAAAAACCATACTTTTTGAGAATTGGAGGAATTTTTTTTGATAAAAAAAACACAATAATTAATACACAAGAAGCGAATAAAGAAATTTTTGACTCGATTGATAATTCCATTGGAACAATTTTTATAAGTGAATTTACTAAAAATTTAGTTAAAAAATTTCATAAAAATTTGAATGTTCCCAATGTTGTTATAAATAATTCTGTTCCTTTAAATATATTTTCTCCAAAAGGAAATAATCTTCGTGAAAAACTTAAATTAAATAGTAATGATTTCGTTATCATTACCTCTGCCACATGGAGAAGACATAAAAGATTAAATGAGCTAATTAGATTATTTTATAAATTAAAAAAAAAAATAAGTAACTTGAAATTAATAATACTTGGTCAATATAATTCAGAAATAAAAGACCCAAACATTTTTTTACCAGGCAAAATACAGCATAACAAACTGCCAGAGTGGTATAGATCAGCAAATATATATGTTCAATTGTCATGGATTGATCAAAATCCAAATACACTTGTCGAGGGAATAGCATGTGGATTACCATCTTTGTGTACAAATAATGGGGGTACGCGTGAACTTATTGAAAAAACAAACTCAGGAATAGTAAGCAATGCTGACAAAAACTATGAATATCAATTAGTTGATTATTACAATCCGCCAGAACCTAATTATGAATTACTGATAAGTGATTTTATGAAGATTTATAATAATTTTGAAAAATTTAAAAAAAATATAAATACTAATCCAATCGACATAAATAGTGCATCTGTAAAATATTTAAATTTTTTTCAAAAAAATACTTAATTAAATGTTAGTTGCTAAAAAAATTGATAGAAGAACAATAGATAAACCAGAGTTAACAGTTCTTTGTTCATATTACAATAATATGAATACAATAAAAAATTCTTTAGAAAGTGTATTTAAACAAAGTTTTAAAAATATAGAAATTATTATTTATTCTGATGGATCAAATGATTCATCAGATAAAATTGTGAAAAAAATTATTAAAAAGAAAAATAATGTTTTATTTTTAAAATCAAATAAAAACCAAGGATTAACAAAATCTTTAAACTTCATGTTAAAATTTTCAAGAGCAAAGTATATTGCAAGACACGATGCAGATGATATTAGTAAAAAAGACAGATTTAAGCATCAAATAAATTTTTTAAAAAAAAATAAAAATATTCAGGTTCTTGGTACAAATGCGATACACAAATCATATAAAAAAAAATATATTCAAGTTCCTGAAAAAAATTTTGATATCAAAAATAAATTACCATACCAAAATGCTATTATTCACTCATCAGTAGTTATTTTAAAAGATGTGCTGATAAAAAATAAGTATGACAAAAATTTTCTTAGGTGTCAGGATTATGAATTATGGTTAAGAATAAAAAAATTTACAAATTTTTATAATTTACAAAAATATCTAGTTATTAGAGAGATTAGAAATAATCAATTTAGCTTTCAGGATTTATATTTTTCATGTTTAGCTAGATTTAAACATATAAATTATTTTGAATCATGTTTATTTAGTTTGAAAGATTTTTTTTATTTTTTATTTAAAAAAATTATTTTTTAAATAACTCATTTTCCAATAACCTTTTGTAGTTTTTAATATTAAAATTTTTAAATATATTTTTCTTAGCGTTTTTTGATAAATTTTTTAATTTATTTCTGTCAGAATTAAGTATTTTTATTATTTTGACAAAATTTTTATAATTTGGTTTTACAATGAAACCACATTTTATTTTGTTCAAAACATAAGCAACATCACCTACGTTTGTACTTATTACAGGTATAGACATACTTAGAGCTTCTAATATTGATAAGGGTAATGATTCATTTTTTGAAGTGCAAATATATAAGTCAAAAGATTTGATAATTTTCTTTGGATCATCAATATTTTTCTTCCATTTAATTTTATTTTTAATTTCATTTAATAGATTTAATTTATTTCTAAAGTAATTTATTTGGGACGAAAATAATTTACCAACTAATATAAATTTTATTTTTTTATCATTTACATTTTTTACTATATCAATAAATAATTCTATATTTTTATCTGGATTTATATTGGATATAATACCAATATTAAAAACATTCTTTTTTTTTGGAAAATTTTCAAAATAATTTGGGTTTACAGAAGACCTTAAAATAATTCTATTTGGATTATTACTTAAGAAAGAATAGTAATCATGAGATGATTTTGATGCGAAAAAAATCTTTTTTATAAAAAAAGATAGAAAAAATAATGTTATCCTTAAAATTATATTTGATCTGGTATCATGAATATGAAAGTAAATTTGTTTTTTTAAAATTATTGAAAATATAAGACTTTTTAAACTTGAAGTGCCTCCAGCTATATAAACTTTTTGAATATTTCTCAGTGAATCTTTGATTAGCTGAAAATCCTTATAAAAATATTTTATATATTTAGTAAAAGAGTATTTTGAAAGATACTGAATATCTAATTCTTGAATTTTAATTTTGTCTAAATTTAAGAATTTAGATACTTTTTTTTTGGAATGTTTTGGTGCTATTAATAAATATTTGTCACTTGTATTTGACTTGGCACATTCTTGCAAAAAATATATTAACTGTTTTTGTGGACCACCTAACCTTATATCCTCCAAGATTATAGCTAATTTAGACATAATATTTTGTTGTATCAGAATTTATATTTTTAAAATAATAAGAATATGTGATCAAAATAGGTAATATTTTATAATTTTTTTATTTCAATTTAAAGTTACTATTTTTTTTGTGATAAATTACAATTTAAATTTATTAATAAACTATTTTTGAAAAGAAGGTATAAAGATTTATATAATGATTAAAAAAATCTTAATTACTGGTGTTTCAGGATTTATAGGATTCCATTTAGCAAAGTTTTTATTAAAAAAAAATTATAAAGTCGTCGGTATTGATAATTTTTCCAGATCTTATGAAATAAAAATAAAGAAATTAAGGACCTCAAAACTAAAAAAATTTAAAAATTTTAAATTTTATAAAAAAGATATTAAAAATATTGACGTAGTTTTAAAAGGAATTAAAGTAGATATGATTTTTCATTTAGCTGCCGAAGCTGGTGTAAGGAGGTCCATAAGCAAGCCCTTAGAATATGTGGAAGAAAACATATCAAACACAATAAGGGTTTTTCAATTTGCAAAAAAAAATAATGTTAAAAAAATTTATTACGCTTCCTCAAGTTCAATTTATGGTGATAAAGGTATTTATCCAACTAGTGAAAATGTCCAAGCAGATCAACCTATCTCAATTTATGGGTTAACTAAAATTACTACCGAGAATATCGCTCATTATTATCATAAAATTTTCAAAATTAATTCAGTTGGATTTAGATATTTTACTGTTTTTGGCCCATATGGAAGACCAGATATGTCAATATTTATATTCATTAAATCAATTTTAAAAAATAAATTGATCTATTTAAATAACAATGGAAAAAATTTTAGAGATTTTACTTATGTGGATAATATAATTTTATATATGTTTGCAGTTTTAAATAAAACTAAAAATAAAAAAAATTTTTACCATATATTTAATATAGGAGGAGAAAAAACTATAAGCATTAATGCTTTAGTAAAAAAACTAGAGCTACTTATAGGATTAAAAGCAAAGAAAAAAAATATGCCTAAAATAAGTTTAGATCCAGATTATAGTTTAGCAGATTCTAAAAAAATTAAAAAGTTTGTAAAAAAATCAATTGAACATAATTTTGATACTGGTTTAATGGAAACTGTAAAGTGGATAAAAAATTATATTTAATTTTTTTTATTAATTAAAAAATTATTAATAACTAAAAAATCCATCTCTGTTCTTAGATAACATTCCAAAGCATTTTTAGGACTCATAACTATAGGTTCGTTTTCGTTAAAAGAAGTATTTAGCAGTATAGGAACATTTGAAATTTCATAAAATTTTTTTATTAAATTGTAGAATTTCTTATTTTGATGATAATTTACTGTTTGTAATCTACCAGTGCCATCAACATGTGTAACAGCAGGTATCAAATTTTTTTTTTCATTTTTGATTTTTGAAACAAAGGACATGTAGTTTGAAGTAACATGTTTCTCAAACCAATCTGAAACATTTTCTTCCAAGATAGAAGGAGCAAATGGTCGAAAATTTTCTCTAAGTTTAATTTTAGAGTTTATAAGGTTTTTAATATTTGGTCCAATTGGACTCGAAATAATTGAGCGATTTCCAAGAGCTCTAGGACCAAATTCCATCCGATCTTGAAACCACCCAATAATTTTCTCTTCCATTAAATATTTGCATACTAAATTATTTAATTCATTATCATCATCAATTATTTGATACTCAATTTTTGATTTATAAATGTCTAGAGCGCTTTTAATTTGATTTTTATTATATTTTTTTCCTAGATATGGATTTTGCAGACCCTCAGTTTTAATTTCAGGATAGTTTTTTTTTAGATGGTATAATGCAGCACCTATACTTCCCCCATTATCCCCTGGGCAAAATGGAACAAATATATTTTTAAATATTTTACTTTCTATAAGTTTTCCATTAGCAAGTGAATTTAGAGCACAACCTCCTGAGAGAACAAGATTTTCATTTTTACCCTTATATTGATTAATTATTTTAAACAATCCCTCTTCAAATATTTTTTGCGCTGAACTTGCAATATTTTTAGCAAAATCTTTTTTGTTCAAAACATAATTTTCATCTTTATCTATTGTTTTGTAAATATTTTTATTTAAAAGAAATTTTTGATTAGGTTCTCCTTCAAAATTATAAGAAAAATTTTTTTTATGGAATTCATACATTTTTAAATTAAGCTTAAAAATATTTTCACTTTCAAAACAATTTTTTTTTAAGATTTCGTAATACTTTGGTTCACCGTAAGCAGAAAGTCCCATTAATTTGTACTCATCTCCATATTTACTAAAACCAGCAAGCTGTGTCATGCTTTCATAAAATACTCCAAGAGAATTTGGAAAAAGTAATTTTTTTTTAATTTTTATTTTTTGATTTGAGCATTGAGCAACGGCCAAACTAGAAAAATCACCAAAACCATCAATTGAAATAGCTAAACAATTTTCAAAACCTGAAGGATAAAAAGCTGAGGATATGTGGCTTAGATGATGATCAATATATTTTATTTTAATTTTATCATTACTTCCAAACTTTTCTATTAATTTAAGTTTAAGATTAAATTTATTTTTATATCTTTTTAATATTTCTAATTTTTTTTTTCCTAAAATATAATTTTTTAAAAAATAAAAAATTTTTGGTCCAAAATTAGATATTGGATTTGTATTTATTGCTACTTCCTCAATATCTTTAAATTGAATACCACTATCTTCTAAACAATATGATATTGATTTTTCTGGAAAACCTGCCCAATGTTTTATTCTATTAAATCTCTCTTCCTCAGCTGCTGCAACTATTTTACCATTTACAATAATACAAGCTGAGGAATCTGCGTGATTTGAATTAATACCTAAAATTACTTTATTCATTCAGTTTTAAAAATAATATATTTTGTATCCATATTTATTAATTCTTTTTTTTAAATTTTTATCAACACCTACAGAAGTACATGGTGATTTGCTATAAAAACAATAACTTTTCTTAGGTATAAAATAAAAAAATTTTTCATTTTTGAAAACCTTTTTTAGATTATTTTTCCTATTTTCTAAAGTTTCAGAGTAATATTTTGGCCATGGATAATTATTGTAATTAACATCAAAGTTTTTGTATATTCTTACAAATTGCTTTGTAGATATAATTATTATTGCTAGAAAAATTACAATTTTTGATATCTTTTTTTCCTTTAATACTTTTAACCCATTGAGATTGTAAGAAATAATTATTGCAGAAGATATGGCGATGAAACTTACTAAATAAGAGTATCCATATCGCAAAATTGGCGCTTTTAAAAACCATACCAAAATTCCAATCATTGTAACTGTTAAAATTGGAATATAAAATTTAAAATAAATTTTGTAGTCACTTTGCTCTTTTTTATTCATAATTTTTATAAAAAATACAAATATGATTATAGCTACTAAATAGGGTAGTAAAATTTCAAGAATTTTAATGAAATGATTTTGCATCCAAAATTTTACCCAATAAAAATTTTCTAAATATTCTTTATAAGGCAAGATATTATCTTTTTGATTTGACCAATCTTTAGACCATGCTTCTGATCCAATCGAAACCTCATAAATGTTTGATAACCCATCAAAATTTGTCCAAGGTAAATTAAAACAACTTGAGGGCATTGGATATAAAATACATCCAGTTGTAAGTATGTTTTTTATAATCCAAGAAGATAAGAATAAAAATAATATTAAAAATTTTAAGTTAATTAAATTTTTTAAAATATTCTTATTTAAACAAATTAAAGGAATTAACAGAGAAAATATTAAAAATGTTTTGTTAAAAAATGCAAATATTGAAAAAAAAGCAATAATATAAAAAGTTTTTTCATTAATTTTCTTAGAAATTTCTAATGCATTTAAATAAATTAGAATTGTTATAAAAAAAATAAAATGACCTGGAGCATCATTTCCATACTCACTGTATCTATTCATTTTCCAGCATATATAGATAATAATTAAAATTGAGAAGATATTAGATATTGATAAATCTTTTTTTTGATTGATGTTTGATAAAAATAAAACGATTGAGTAAATTGCTAATGAGGCTAATGGTATAACAATTCCATTAATTCCAAATAAATAATTGAAATGTAAAGCGCTTAAATATTGCATAATAGATATATGGCCGTATCTGTGATGAAGGTTACTTGATCCAATTATTATTTTATTTTCATTTAAAATGTTAATATAAGGAAAATGGTACATCCCAGCATCCGGAGTATAAATTTTGCTTAACAAAATCATTAGAAAGACGCCCAAAGAGCAAATAACTACAAAATTTATTAGAATTTTTGATTTAAAATTTATTAAAAAATTAGGATTTGTAATAAATAAAAACAGAATTAAAATAACCAACACTATAGTGTTCGTTTGTTGATTTAACGGTAAAAAGAAATTAATTAATAGTGAAATTAAACTTAATGAAATCAAGCCAAATAATGAAGTTAAACCTAAGTCAAAATAAGTATTATTATTTGTACCTAAAAATTTTGAAAAGTTCTTTCCTACAAACAAGTGAAACAAGACAGTTAAAAATGAAAGAATTAATAAGTTAATCATTTTATGAAATTATCAGTTATTATCCCTGTATATAATGAGGTTAGAACAATTAATCAAATTATCAAAAAAGTTTTAAATGTAAAAACTCAATATAAAGAGATAATTATTGTTGATGATCATTCTACAGATGGTACAAAAAGAGAATTAGAAAATTACAAAAATAATTATTTATTTAAAATTTTACATCATAAAATTAATAAGGGCAAAGGTGCGTGTTTAATTACAGCCGTACCACATTTAACTGGAGACTATGTAATTATTCAGGATGCAGATTTAGAGTATGAGCCAAATGATTTTGTTAATTTTATTAGATTAATAAAAGAAAGACCAGAAATTAATGTTGTATTTGGATCTAGAGTTTTAAATAGAAAAATTATTCAAAAAGGATTTATGGTTAAATTTAGAATCTTTGCAAATTATGTC
>MDSV01039865.1_pt1 | contig 18742 bp, 14 predicted proteins | sample 810851 | NCBI WGS metagenome assembly MDSV01 (sample SAMN05326640, study PRJNA326480) | marine metagenome | isolation source: seawater | place: Atlantic Ocean: North East | collected 2012 | reverse complement strand
TCCTTCAAAAGGTTCTCATCAAAACCAAATCTAACAATATTTTCACCGTAAACTAGAAGCGCTTTGATAGTTCCTTCCTTGATACGTTTTTTAATTGTATTCAATTTTGATCCTGGGCTTCTCAAATTTAATATAGCTTTAGCCCCGTTGGAATTAGGCCTCTTATCTTTGTGACTGAGATATTCATCACCTTCTCCTTCCACCTTAATAACATCCACAATATCCACATTCAGTGTTTCTGATAAAGTTTTAAGAAGATACAATTCCTCATTGGTCATCCTAGCAGATCCTATAATAGCAATTTCATCTCCACTAAATTTCGATAAACCACTTACAACGTGGTTTATTGCTTCAGGCCAATCAACCACTTCATGACTCTTACCTTTTTTTACCATTGGCTCGGTTAACCTTCCGCTACTTTCCAGAAGATGGTACTGCATTCTTCCTGAATCACACATCCATGAAGAGTTGACTTCATTGTTTTCTCTTGGAGTTTGCCGGTAAATCTTATTCTCTCTTGAGCTAATAGTAATATTACAACCGCGAGCACAACCCGTACATATAGAGTTAGTTTCTCGCATAAACCAAACTCTCATTTGAAACCTGAAATCATTAGAGGTCAAAGCTCCAACCGGGCATATATCAACAGTGTTTAAAGAATAATTATTGGCCAAGGGCTTGTCAGGGTGAACCGTAAGAACGTTATGACTCCCACGATCAACAAATCCTAACACATCGTCATCAACAATTTCTTTGGTAAACCTAACACATCTAGAACAAAGAACGCATCTCTCATCATCCAGTCTAATACGAGGACCAATTTTAACGTTCTTGGGTTTCTTTACCTTTTGCTCTAAAAATCTTGATTCACCCTTACCATGCTCAACACTGTACTCTTGGAGGGTACATTCACCAGCCTGATCGCATATAGGACAATCTAATGGATGGTTGATAAGTAAAAATTCCATAACCCCTTCCCTACATTCTTGGGCTAGTGTTGACTGGGTCTTAATACCCATTCCTTCGGCGACTGTGTTAGCACATGCTATTACAGGCCTAGGCATCCAATTAATTTTCGCGTGCCCTTCATTATCAAGTTCAGGATCTTGCCCTGGGTTCGGACGAGGAGGCATTCCCATCTCAACTAGACACATTCTGCAGTTACCTGGCGACGTGAGCTTAGGATGGTAACAATAATGCGGAACCTCAGCCTCTGCTTTTTTACAGGCTTCAATCATTCGAGTCCCTTTGTTGACCTTTATCCAATGCCCATCAACCTGGACATTCACTTGATCATTATTGTTTTGAGAAACAGACATATTATTAAGCTTTTAATCCCGCTGCTGCGATCTTGGATTCAGGATTAAGTTGCTTCTTAACGTTCCTTGGTTTCGTATGTTTTTTGAAATCTTCAGGAAATTTCGCAACAAAGCTCTGAGTTGGCCAAGCGCAGGCCTCTCCAAAAGCACATATCGTTCTTCCTGCAATATTATCACCAATGGAAGTGAGAGTTTTAAGGTCAGAAGGAACTCCAGAACCAGAGACCATCCGATCGGTTATCTTTTTCATCCATAATGAACCTTCTCGACATGGAGTACATTGCCCACAGGATTCATGCGCATAAAAAGTATTAATGTTGTTTAAAATCGATGCCATATCTCTACTATCATCCATTATTATAACCCCACCTGATCCGGCCATAGATCCACATGCTGCCAAGGTATCAAAATCCATAGGAATATCCTCAATACCTATAACTCTCTCTGAATCACCTGAGCCAATCTTGTATTTTTCATCGGCGCTAAGGACCTTGGCTGAAGAGCCTCCGGGTATAACTCCTTTGAGTTTACGACCTTTTTTTAATCCTCCGCAAACTTCATAAATAAGTTCACCCATTGTTATTTTACCAACCTCCACTTCAAAATAGCCGGGATTAATTACGTCCCCACTCACACAAAGTATTCTTGTACCCGTATTACGAGGCGTTCCTATTTTAGAATACTTCTCACCGCCCATCGAGATGATATGCTTAACATGGCACAACGACTCGACATTATTAACGATTGTTGGACACATATACAAACCAAGAGCAGCCGGAAAATACGGTGGCTTAATTCTGGGATATGGCCTTTTACCTTCAAGTGATTCAATTAGACCTGTCTCTTCGCCACAAATGTAGGCTCCTGCTCCCCTGTGCACGTATATTTCACAATCAAAATCTTTACCAAGAATTTTCTTTCCAAGAAACTTCTTTGATCTCGCTTCTTCTATCGCCTCCTCTAAAACCTTGGCGCCTTCGGGAAATTCTTCTCTGATGTAAATGTAAGCAACCTTAGCTCCAACCGCATAGCAGGAAATGAGCATACCTTCTATAAGTTGGTGTGGGTCCTGATGAATTATATAGCGATCTTTGAATGTTCCTGGCTCTGACTCATCCGCATTACAAATAAGATAAATAGGTTTTGTATTATTTGGAGGTATGAAACCCCACTTTACCCCAGTTGGGAAACCTGCTCCACCTCGACCCCTAAGCCCTGAAGCTTTAACCTCATCAGTAACTTCTTGAGGCTTCATTTTTAGAGCTTTTTTTAAATCTTTATAACCTCCATCTGATATATACGACTTGATTGAAGGATCCCAATCTTGGCGGTCAACGTTGCGGAAAATCATTCTATACTCACAATCATGAGGTTCTTTTCCTTTTATGTATTTCAGCTTAGCCATCAGTCGTACTTCTTAATAAGTTTTTTCACATCCTTAGGTTCAACTGACTCGTGAAAATCATCTCCAATCAAACACACTGGTCCAGTTCCACAGCTAGCCAAGCATTCTGCATACTCTATACTAAATTTTCCATCTTTAGAGACCGCAATAGGGTTATGATGCGATACAGTAGATCGATCTATTCCCGCCACTTCACAAAATTTTTCCATTGTGTCATGACACCCCGCCATTGCACACGACAATGTTCTACAAACTCTGATGTGATATTTACCAGGAGCTGTCTGACGAAGACCTGGATATAACGTAACAACCTCCAAAACGTTAATTGGCTCCAATTCCAACTTCATTGCAACCCAATCAACAGAATCTTCAGTTATGAAACCAAATTCTTCTTGCAATAAATGCAACAAAGGAAGAGTGGCACTTCTTTTTTGATCATCAGGGTAATGACTAATATAATCATCTGCTCTCTGATCTAGCTCTGCTGGAACTTCCATATTTATTTAGCGATCACACTCCCCCATTACAAAATCCAAACTACCAAGTATTGAAACGACATCACTTATCATGTGTCCGGGTAATAGCTTGGGTAAAATACTAAGATTAACAAATGAGGGGCTTCTAATTTTAAGGCGATGCGGGACTCCTCCTCCCTTAGAATTAATATAAAACCCTAGTTCTCCTTTAGGGTTTTCTGCGCCAAAGTAAACCTCCCCCTCAGGTGCATCAATTCCTTGAGTTGCTACAATAAAATGGTGAATTAATTCTTCCATACTCATCATAACTCTCTCCTTGTCTGGAAGAGTTCCTTTGGGATCAGTTATATTAACTGGCCCATCTGGCAAATTTCGGCAAGCCTGGCGTAAAATTTTAACACTCTGCCTCATTTCTTCCATTCTTATGAGATAACGATCAAAGGAATCACCCACCTCACCCACTGGTATATCAAACTCATAATTCTCATAACCTAAATAAGGATGATTTTTGCGCATATCAAACTCAACCCCTGAACCTCTCAAATTGGGTCCAGTTAGTCCATAACCTATGGCATCTTCTTTGGAAATATGCCCCACATCGCGCGTACGCCCAATGAAAATGGGATTACGAGTTAAAAGTTTGTCTACTTCGTCGACAACTCCGCTAACCTCATCACAAAACTTTAAGATATCTTTTAAAGTTTGACTCGAAATATCCCTAGTCTGCCCACCCACTCTAGTATAACTAGTTGTAAACCTAGCACCGGAAATCTGCTCACATATATTGTAAACGGTTTCTCTTTGGGTGAAGGTGTACAGGAACACGGTCATTGCTCCAACGTCCATCGCATAACAACCCACTCCCAATAAATGGGCAGAAATTCTGGCAAGCTCACAACAAATTACTCTCACTCCCTGCCCGCGAGGAGGAAGCTCCCAGCCCATTAATTTTTCAACAGCACAGGCGTAAGCAACGTTGTTAGCAAGGGGTGCTAAATAATCCAATCTGTCAGTGTAAGGTACAAACTGATTGTATTGCATGTTCTCTGCAATTTTCTCATCACCCCTGTGAAGATAACCCACGTCGGGATCAGCCTTCGTGATTACCTCACCATCTAGTTCAAGAATTAATCTCAGCACGCCATGAGTCGCAGGATGAGAAGGTCCCATGTTTAATGTGAGTTTCTCCCCTACGAGATCATCAGTTTTTTCCTGATAAGACTCCAGTGCTTTTGCAGCCTTGGCGGCTGTGTCTGGCGTTTCAAATTCTTGCAGAGTATCTGCCATTTTGCCTTATACGGATCTTTAGTGCTGTTAGATTTTAAACTGCTAACTCACTATAATTATTAAGCACTCCAAACATCCCGCAAGTGCTATTTGTGAAATTTTTCACAAGCTCATAACTCAATAACAATCAATAAGTTGCATGATTATAATTTTGATTGAATCTCAACTTTATTTGAGCCGTTTTCTGAAAAATTCTTTTAAATTATCGTAACCCATTGACAGCGAACTAGTTGAGAAAATTAATCAACTTAGTAGTTATTCCTCAAAATCATCAACCCCGTGCTCTTCTAACAGGCTTCTGCTCATATATTTTAAAGTTGCTTCATGGGTGGCTCTTAAAAACAAAGGAGCAGCAGCCCCTTCATGAAGAGCCTCCTTCCATCTTAGAGCACAAACACACCACCTATCGCCTGGTTTCAATCCTGGAAAATCATATTCTGGGACAGGAGTAATCAAATCATTCCCTCGATTAAGGCTAAATTTCAAAAATTCTTCTGTCACTTTAACACACACACTGTGGCATCCGCGGTCTTCAGAGCATGTGTGTCAGAAACCATCTCGGAAGTATCCTGTTAAAGGATTTTCAGAGCATAGTTCCAATTCAGAACCATAAATATTAAGTTGTGACGACTTATTCAAATTTTGGTAATCTAAGTATTATGAAATTGCATCTACTTGAAAGTCAAAGTACCCGGCAGCATTATTATAGCTAATATCTTCAACCATATTCCCAATAAAGTCGACCTCATTTGGAATAATACCTGATTCAATTTCTACTCCCAATTTATTGCAAAGAATTCTTCTGAAGTATTCATGACGAGTAAAACTTAAAAACGATCTAGAATCAGTTAACATTCCTACAAACCTCGATAAAAGCCCAAGCTGAGAGAGCGCTTCTATTTGCCTTAGCATTCCATCCATCTGATCATTAAACCACCATCCACTGCCAAATTGTATTTTACCAGGAACACTTCCATCTTGAAAATTTCCTATCATTGCACCAACCATTTCATTATCCCTTGGGTTAATTGGATAAATAATTGTCTTAGCCAATTTACCTTCTTCATCTAAACGGGAAAACAATTTAGACATTGGCTCAGCTGCACTCCAGTCTCCAATAGAATCACAACCAATATCGGGACCCAATTGTTTAAAAAGTCGACTAGAATTATTGCGAAGAGCACCATAATGATATTGTTGAACCCAATTTTTTTCTGCATCCATAACCCCAAAAATATAAAGCATATGGGATTTAAACTTCAGAACCTCATCCTGAACTAGATCGCTTCCAGACATAACTTTTTTAAATACATTCTGAATATCTCTTTCCGTATACTCTTCCGCATAAAAAGTTTCGACACCATGATCAGAAAGTCGACACCCTCTGTCATGAAAAAACTGATGCCTCTTTTCTAGCGCATCTATAAAATGATCAAATGAAGCAATATTTGTATCACTAACATTAGACAATAATTCTATCCATTTGACAAAATCATCTCCAAGCTCTGGCATCATGGCTTTGTCTGGTCGCCAAGCCGGGATAACTTTGCAACTAATGCTCTCATCTTGTTTTATGGAGTGATGAAAATTCAACGTATCGCAAGGATCATCAGTTGTACATATAACTTTGACGTTGGATTCCTTAATTAGCTTTCTGGCAGACAATCCGCTATCACCCAAAAGTTCATTACATTGGGTGTAAATTTTCTGAGAAGAATTTGGAGATAGAAGCTCATAAATATCAAAGTACCTTGCTAGTTCTAGCTGATTCCAATGATAAAGAGGATTACCCATTAATTTGGGCATAGTCTCAGCCCAACCTGAAAATTTTTCCCAACTATCAGCACTCCCAGTCACGAGATTCTCATTAATACCATTGGAGCGCATGGCTCTCCATTTATAATGATCTCCACCCAACCATAATTCGGTAATAGTTTCCCAGGTCTTGTCATTTGCAATTTCCTGAGGAGGTAAATGACAATGATAATCTATAATTGGCATCTTCGATGCAAACTCGTGATACAGCGTCTTAGATGTATCATTTGTAAGCAAAAAATCGTCGTTAATGAAATTCCTATTCGTCATAAATCTTTATATATGATTCAATTTGCCTCTTTATCAGAAGTTTGTCAGCCTAGAATTGAATTTCCTAAAAAAAGACTTATGTTTAACCAATTATAATGGGGAGTGATGGGTGCCTGGTGGCCTCCGCGGTCTTCAAAACCGTTGAGGGTAGTTATGCTGCCCTGGTTGGTTCGATTCCTTCCCTCTCCGCCATTAATTTGATAGATTTTCTAAAATCTGTTTTTGTTTATATCTCTAAAACAGCAAAAGATCATCAACTGAGACTATTTACCCTCTATTTGTTTTTTGGTGTGAACCAATCGCTTATACTTCACTGTTAGTAGTCAAAATTTCTGTTCTTAATTTTCGGGTTTCAACAACATTCCGACAAATACCTGTAAATATTTTTCCAGCAAGACTCAAAGGTTCATTACTTACTTCATATATACCCCAACATCGATTGGCATTCTTAGTAGGTAGAGGTCGAAAAACCAATGTCCCTTTCGATATTTCATCCAAAGCAATCCACCGAGGAAGCAACCCTATTCCCATACCAAATTGTGCCATTTCTTTAATAGCAGCCATACTTCCAACTTGCATTGATGCCCTTAGTTTAGATTTCATGTGGGTAAAGATCCCCTCAATAATATGGAAAGTCTCACTCGTACTTTTATAAAAAATGAATTCCTCATTTGCTATATCATCGCGTGATATTTTATCTACCTTAGAGATTGGATGCATCGGCGAAATTGCCATTTCAATCTGATCATTGAAGAGATGGGTGAATTTGAAGCGCCTTGAAGTTGATGATTCAAGGGCAATAGCAAAATCTATTTTTCCATTTTCTAATAGAGACATTAATTTCATGGTATCTTCAGTAACCACATTGATATCGTAATTAGGAAAACTTTCTCTTAATTCTCGCAAAATTGACGGAAGCAGATATTGACTAATAGAGACCGTAGCACCAATTCTTAAACGCCCATAACCTGGTCTCTTTATATTTTTTACTCCGTCCTGAGCCTTCTGCATCTGCGAAATAATTTTATTTACGTATGGAAGTAACTCCTCTCCCTCTAAAGAAAGTATAACATTTTTTCCAATCCTCTCGAAGAGAGCAACATCAAGTTGTTTCTCAAGAGCCTTGATTGAGTGACTTACGGCAGATTGAGTTAGACCTAAATGCTTTGCCGTTTCTGTAAAACTACCTAGCCTCGCCAACTCATGAAATGCAATGAGTTGTCTACTTTCTAATAGATTCATCAAAAATTAATTTTCAACATATGAATACCTTTAATTAACATCATGAATTTCATTATAGCATTTTCTAGACCAATTTATTCTGATTGGCATTCATTAAGCTTACTTGTATTTATGTGGCCGCTATTTTAAAATCACATATCAAAACCAATTCTATTAGGATTGGTTTTGTTCCTTTAGTAGATTGCGCCCCACTGATTCTTGCAAAAGAAGAGGGTTTTTTTGAGGCCGAAGGTTTAAACGTTGATCTAGTAAGGGAACCAGGTTGGGCCACTATTCGTGACAAGATTGTTTACGGTGAATTAGAAGCAGCGCACGCCCTGGCGGGACTATGCTTTGGCATAAGTTTGGGGCTAAACGTTTTGGCACGTCATTGTTTAACCGGATTTTTATTTAATGCGAATGGTGCAGCTATTACCATTTCAAATGAGCTAATAAAATTAGGAGTTACTGACAATCAGTCACTTAGAAATTTTATTTTCTCTAATAAAAATAAAAGACAAGTAACTTTTGGTATTCCAAATATTGTTAGTTCCCATCATTTTCTGCTTCGTCAATGGATCCAACCAGCTGGAATCAACCCTGAAGAGGACGTCAATATTATCGTAGTTCCTCCCCAATTAATGGTCTCTTGTCTAGAATCAGGATTAATAGACGGATACTGCGTCGGTGAACCATTTAATTCTCTAGCTGTATCAAAAGGAGCAGGATCAGTAGTTAAGGAATCTGCAGACTTATCCCCGATGCATCCTGAAAAAGCATTGATAGTTACTAAAGATTTCTCTGATTCACGAAGAGAAGAACATCTTGCCATTATTTACGCTCTTATAAAAGCTGCAAAAATATGTGATACGGAGGACGGAAGGTCAAGACTTTCAACAATCTTATCACACCCCCAATACCTTGGTGTAGATGAAGTGATTATCAGTAAAAGTTTATTTACCGGTTCTGATGGAATGAAGTGCGATGATTTTAACGTATTCAGCCGGTTCGGCGTTAATGCACCATCAAATTCGAGAGCCAACAAAGTTATAAGTCAGATTCGTAATGCAGGTTTAGTTAAAAACCTTAAAGACATTTCAATCAATTCAGTTTTTCGAGAAGACATATATTTAGAGGCTCTCGAACTGAGTAAAAAAAAACAATCTGAGAATGAGTCCTCTGAAATTTTATCAATGATTTAAAACTACCCAAAATCAAAAAAACAATGAACAAAAAAAACTACAAAAAATGAAGACTGCGAAAAGAAAAAATATAGCCTTAGGCGCTTTTTTATTAACAATCGTTTTAGGAAATGTAAATGCCGACATTTTGGATGTTGAAAAAGATACTCTGAAATTTGGCTTTATCAAACTCACGGATTGCGCACCAATTGTTATCGCTAAAGAGAAGGGTTACTTTGATGATGAAGGTTTAAGTGTAGAAGTTGAAGCGCAAGGTAACTGGAAAGAATTGCTCAACCGAGTAATCAATGGAGACCTTGACGGAGCTCACATGCTGGCTGGCCAGCCTATAGGTGCAACCGTTGGATTCGGAACTAAAGCAGATGTGCTAACTGCGTACAGCCTCGATTACAATGGAAATGGCATTACGGTTTCAAATGATATCTGGAAGCAAATGAAGCCTAATGTTAAGAAAGATAAAGCTGGTAAAGTTATTCATCCTATCACTGCAGATTCGCTAAAACCTATCGCTGAAAAGGCAATTGATGATAATGCTAAATTAAAAATGGGAATGGTTTTTCCTGTTTCTACTCATAATTATGAAATTCGTTACTGGTTGGCTGCTTCTGGCATCTCACCTGGTTTTTATTATGACCCTGCATCTAAACAAAGAGACATTGCAGGCTTTCTAAACAGTGATGTTGAGCTTTCTGTAACTCCTCCTCCACAAATGCCACAAACACTCGAAGCAGGTACCATTTGTGCATACTGCGTGGGTGAACCTTGGAACCAGCAGGCAGTATTTAAGAAAATCGGTGTGCCTGTTACAACCAATTATGACATTTGGAAAAATAATCCAGAAAAAGTTTTTGGTGTTTCTGCTGCTTGGGCCAAAGAAAATCCTAATACCTGGATAGCTGTTACTAAGGCACTTATCAGGGCAGGACATTGGTTAGATGCAAGTTGGGAAAATAGAGACGAGGCTGCCAAAATTTTATCACAGCCTAATTACGTTGGCGCTCCCTACAAAGTTATTAAAAACAGCATGACTGGAACCTTTGAATTTGAGCCAGGGGTCGACGTTAGAGAAATGAAAGATTTTAACGTTTTCTTTAGATATAACGCTTCCTACCCGTATTACTCCGACGCTGTATGGTTTTTGACCCAAATGGTTCGATGGGGACAGTTAACTGAACAAAAAGAGGACAGTTGGTATGATACTATGGCCAAAAAAATCTATCGTCCTGATATTTATATGAAAGCAGTTGCTGAATTAGTCGATGATGGAGAGTTTGAAGAATCCGTATTCTTGCCTGCCTTCAAAGCTAACAGGGCCGGAGGTTACAAGGCCGCTACCTCTGACTTTATTGACGGTAAGACTTACGATGGGAAAAAACCAAATGCTTACGTCGAGAGTTTCAAAATTGGTTTAAAATAATTTGAAATATTCGCATCTGTTTTCAATTGGGTTTTATAAGACCTATTTACCTAAAAGGAGATAAATAAATTTTAAACTCGTAAAATGAGTACAGTCACAAATACAACAGAGGGCACAGTTCCCAAAAAGAAAAGTTCAAGAAAACTTTTTAAATACAATCCGAATCGAGTGGCCCACACACTTGATCAGCTTGGGCTAGGTTACTTCAGTCCGATCGCAAGGTTGATAGGAGGTGATGAGCCAAGAAAGCAATTTCGAGAAATTACATCTAACACTTTTCTACCAATGTTAGCTTTCGCTATTTTTATTGGAATTTGGGGGATCTGTGCCCAATTTGTTGTATCTGACAGCACAAGAATACCAAGCCCAGCCCAGACTTGGACAGCTTGGCAAGGCATGGTTGATTTCGCTGAAGCAGAAAAGTTAAAGGAGGCTGAATATTATGAATCAAATGAGGAAAGAGCCATTAAAATGGAAACTAAAGCTAAGACTGCTGAAGAAGCTGGCCAACTGGATAAGGTGGAACGCTATAATGGTATGGCTGAAAAATTTCGGACTAAAGTTTACCAAGGGGCCACAACTTTTTTTGACCAAATTGGCATAAGCCTTATTACCGTGGCTGTTGGTTTTCTGGCTGCTACATTATTAGGTGTACCTATAGGCATACTTTGTGGGATATCTAAGAAAGTAAATGTAGCTCTGAATCCTATCATTCAATTATTTAAACCTGTTTCCCCTCTTGCTTGGTTTCCCATAGTCTTTGTATTCACAACGTGGGGTATTGAACAACCAGAATCCACGAGTATTTGGCAGCGTGCTCTATGGACTTCAGCAGGAGTGGTCACATTATGTTCTATCTGGCCAACACTTATAAATACTGCTGTCGGTGTTGCTTCAGTTGACAAGGATCACCTTAATGTTGCAAAAGTTTTAAAATTAGGATGGTTTAAGAGGATATGGAAGATCATCCTTCCATCCTCTTTACCACTGATTTTTACAGGTCTACGCTTATCTATCGGTGTAGGATGGATGGTCCTAGTTGCGTCTGATATGATGGCTCAAAATCAAGGCCTTGGGAAATTCGTTTGGGACATGTACCAAAACGGTGACACTCAAAGCACAGCCCAAATTATCATCGCGGTTTTTTTCATAGGAGCCATCGGTTTTCTTCTTGATAGGGTAATGCTTGTTTGTCAGAGACTAGTAACTTTCGAAGAGCAAACCATCTAATTAATCATTAAATCTATGGCTTATCTTGAAATTAATAACGTTTCAAAAGGTTTTGGTTCAGGAACTGCAAGGTCTGAAATACTCAAAGGCATCAATTTACATGTCAATGATGGAGAGTTCGTAGCAATTCTTGGATATTCTGGTGTAGGAAAATCAACTCTAATGAACCTAATCGCTGGCCTTGAGGAACCTGATAAGGGGGAAATATTAGTTAATGGAAAGAAAGTAAAAGGTCCGCATCCTGATAGAGGTTTGGTTTTCCAAAACTATTCATTACTACCTTGGCTTAGCGTTTATGGCAACGTAGGTATAGCCGTCAACCAAATATATAAAGGGACAAAGTACTTCGAAAGACGCTCCATGATAAAAAGAGCTATTGAGAGGGTTAATTTAGGAGATGCATCATACAAAAAGCCGGGAGAATTATCAGGTGGCATGAGACAGCGCAACTCTGTCGCTAGAACGCTTTCAATGAATCCAAAATTATTATTATTGGATGAACCCTTGAGTGCACTTGATGCATTAACCAGAAGCGTCATTCAAGATCAGATATTAGAGATTAAAAAAACAGAAGGACAAACTGTAGTCCTGATTACCAATGATGTTGATGAGGGTTTGTACATGGCTGATAGAATAATTCCATTAAGCATTGGCCCAGAAGCAACTCTCGGTCCGGAAGTACAAAATTTAAATCCATATCCGAGAGATCGTCGCGAAATAAACTCCGCTGTCGAATATCAGAAATTAAGGCATGAAATAATCAGATTTCTGCTAGATGAAAAAGAAAAAGAAAAAGCCAAAACAAATAACGGCCCTGTTACTCTACCAAACATTAAACCAATGGACATTTCAAAGCATAGCCCATCTTACTTTAAGGGGCTTAGACCTAAACCAAAAAAAGAATTATCAACTTCATCGTAGCAAAATTAATGAGTGCTTACTTCGAAACATTCAAACTTGGAAAAACCTATAAAACACCCAAAGGTGATGCGGTTATTGTAAAAAACTTTAACCTGAAAATGAAAAAAGGTGAATTCGTTTGTGTTATCGGACATTCTGGATGCGGTAAATCAACGGTCTTATCAATGGTAGCTGGACTTAATGAGATTACCGATGGTGGTGTCATCCTTGATGGAAGTGAAATCAATGGAGCCGCTCCTGATCGAGGAGTTGTTTTCCAGTCGCCTTGTCTTCTTCCTTGGATGAGCGCATGGGATAATGTTATGTTAGGTGTTAAACAAGTTTATTACCACGCATCAAATCATGAAAGAAAACAAATAGTTGAATATTATCTCACTGTGGTAGGTCTATCTGGATCATTTAATAAACGACCAGACGAATTATCAGGAGGAATGCGCCAGAGAGTTGGACTTGCCCGAGCTTTTGCACTGTCCCCAAAAATGCTCCTCCTCGATGAACCGTTCGGGATGCTTGATAAATTAACAAAGTTCGAATTACAAAAAGTTCTTTTAGATTTGTGGAATAGGGAGAGGCTGACCGCAATGATGATTACTCATGATGTCGATGAAGCAATTTATTTAGCAGACCGCGTTATCATGATGACTAATGGCCCTGCAGCAGGTGTAGGTGATATCTTGGAAATTAATTTACCTCGTCCTAGAAATAGACAGGAAATTATGTCTCAAGAGCAGTACTACGACTATAGACAGTTTCTGCTTAACTTTCTTCAAGAAAGAGCTGACGAAGGAAAAGAGGAAAGATCTGCTGCTTAATGAGTCTCACTCCCCAGATCCCCGAAAATGCACCTTTTAGTGAGTCTCAAAGATTATGGTTGGATGGATATATTGCAGGAATAATAAATCAACGAGCTAATACTTTTGATTCAAATGAATTAATAAAAGAATCAACAAAAACAAAGGTTTTGATAATGTATGCCAGTCAATCTGGTAATAGTCAGGAACTCGCTGAACAGTTTGGCAGTCAACTTGAAGCCTCTGGTTTTGAGGCTCCTGTTTTTAGTGCTGATGATTATGAAGATATTAACTTAAACGAACAAAAATTATTTTTATTAATTTCTAGCACATGGGGCGATGGAGATCCTCCTGACAATGGAATCGATTTTTGGAATCATCTAAAAAGTGAAAACCACCCAAGATTAGAAAATCTAAAGTACTCAGTTTTAGGTCTTGGAGATAAAAATTACCTCCATTTTTGTGCAATGGGGGAAAAGTTTGACTCCAGGCTGAACGAGCTTGGCGCCACTAGACTAACAGCAAGAGGCGAATGCGATGTCGACTATGAAGAAACTGCGGAAAATTGGTTTAATGAAGTCCTTAAAAAGTTAGATGCTTCTATTAAAAATACATCTACAAAAAAAGAAACTATCTCTTATTCCAAAAAAAAACCATTCCCTGCCAGCCTTGCTGTTAATAAAAAACTCAATAAAAAAGGTTCACTCAAAAACACACACCATTTTGAATTCAATATTTCTGGATCTAATTTGAGTTATGAAGCAGGTGATGTTCTCGGAGTTTTTCCTGTAAATGATCCTGAAATTGTAGATGAAATAATTGAAAAATTAGAATTTGATCCTGAGGAAGAAATTTTTGAAACCAATATAAGGTCAGCTCTTTTAGAAAACTATGACATACGAACGGTTACCAAAGATTTTATATCTAACTGGGCTGATAAGACAAATTCAAAAGAACTAAATCAGATAATAGAATCATCTTCATTAGATTCATACATTATGGGACGTGAGATAATTGATATTATTATCGATCACCCCATAAAATTCACGAAACCTGTTGAATTTATATCTCTTCTGAGAAAATTAAGCCCTCGTCTCTATTCAATTTCTTCCAGCCCAAAAGCCTGCATTGATGAGGTCCATCTTACTGTAGCTAAAGTAAACTACAATTCACATGGAAGGCCTCGAAAAGGAGTCTGTTCGAACTACCTCGCGGACCGATTAAGTAAAAACGAAAAAGTCAAAGTTTACTTCCAATCATCAAAACATTTTAAATTACCAAAAGATTCAACAACCCCCATCATAATGGTTGGTCCAGGGACAGGAATAGCTCCCTTTCGAGCATTCCTCCAAGAACGTCATTTTGAAAAATCATTAGGAAAAAACTGGCTCTTTTTTGGCAACCCCCACGAAGAAACCGATTTTCTCTATGAAGATGAACTTCTAAAATTTAAAGAAGAAGGAATTCTTACAAATCTCAGTACGGCATGGTCAAGAGACCATAGTGAAAAGATTTATGTTCAGGATTTAATGGCTAAGCAAGGAGAGGAAATATGGAAATGGTTGGAGGGTGGCGCGTATTTCTATGTTTGTGGCGATGCTAAATACATGGCTAAGGATGTCGATGATACTCTCCATGAAATTATCAATAATTTCGGGAGCACCACTGGAGAGGAATATATAAAGGCAATGAAAAAAGAGAGGAGATACCAAAGAGATGTCTACTAATACTCCTAATAGAATAGCAGGGAAAGAAATTAGCCCTAGTCAAAAAAACTGGCTCGATGGATTCTTTGCTGGATTTAAGGATCAAGGAATTTCTTTTTCTGACGCAGCTTCTAATTCTAAAAACAACCCAAAAAAACAAAAGCTAATTGCTGAGGAAAAGATTAAAAAAACTAAAAATCCATTTAATGCATTCTCTAGTTTAATTAAACTAGCAAAAAAGAATTTGGGACCAGAGAAGGATGATGTTTTTCGCTTTAAATGGAACGGTTTATTTTGGTTAGCACCAATTCATGAGGGCTATATGTGCCGCCTGAGAATTCCTGGTGGAATGATAAATTCCAATCAATTGATTGAGCTCGCCTCTATTTCTGAGGATCTTGCCTGGGGGTATTTGCAAATCACTACACGAAACAATTTTCAAATTAGAGTCATTGAACCGAAAGACACACCAACATTACTTCGAAGAATTCAAGACTGCGGTCTTCACTCCCGAGGAGCTGGAGCCGATAATCTGCGAAATTTCACTTCAAACCCAACCGCTGGAATAGACCCATATGAACTAATTGACGTTTCACCATTAATTAATGAACTAGCTCATACTGTTATAAATCAGCCTGAATTTTATGATCTGCCGAGGAAATTTAACGTTTCTTTAGATGGAGGAGGTATAGTGGGAGTCGCTGAGGACACTAACGATATAGGCCTTAGAGCTATACGGTTGAAAGACCCTCCTAAGGGCCACCCTCTTCATGGTAAAGTGAAAGGCGGAGTATGGTTTAGATTGTTAATGGGTGGGGTTACTGGGCATAAAGAATTTGCAGAAGATTGCGGAGCAATATGCCGTCCTGAAGATGCTGTTGAGATCATTACAGCACTCGTTAAGGTCTACATTCAAAATGGAAATCGTGGAAATCGTGGAAAAGCAAGATTGGTTTATTTAATAAAGGAATGGGGTAATGAAAAATATATAGGAAAGGCACAAGAACTCTTGGATGGCCAACTAGTAAATTTTGATTTTTCCGACCCTCTTTTTAGTGAACTAATAGAAAATCATGAAAAGCCATTAATTCCACACGCTCACGTTGGTGACCATCAACAACTTCAAGAGGGACTAAGTTGGCTTGGTGTATATATACCAGTGGGAATATTGCAATCCAAAGAAGCCAGATTAATTGCTGAGGTGGCTAAGGAATTTGGAACCGGAGATCTAAGACTAACGATATTTCAAAATATTATAATACCAAATATTCCTAGAGATAGAATTAATGCCGCAAGAGAAAAACTAGCAGACGGAGGATTAGCTACCGAAATAAGTTTAATTAAAGGAGGCACTGTAGCCTGCACAGGGAATCAACATTGTAAGTTCTCAAGTTCTGACACTAAAAGTCATGCAACTGAAATTGTTCAGTATCTTGATAATAGAATTACTCTTGATAAACCAATTAATATTCATGTAACAGGTTGCCCCCATTCATGCGCTCAACATTATATTGGTGACATAGGATTACTGGCTTGCAAAGTATCTCTAAACAAAAAAGATGACCCTGTTGAAGGTTATCATATTTTCATAGGTGGGGGATTTGGTCCCGACAAAAGTCGTATAGGCCGACAAATTTTTAAAAGTATTCCGGCCGGAAATAGTATAAACCAAACCATACATGCTATGCTGATTGCGTATCTTTCGAAACGAAAAGATAAAGAATCATTCTTCGAATTTACTAGCCGTCACAATGTTGATTATCTTGAAAAAATAACCAACCAAATTCTTGCTGAAACTGATTCATTCGCAGCATGAATTCTATCACCAAAGATACATTTGTGAATGAACTTCTGAGTGAACAGCAGAACTTAACTGCCGTGGAACGATTCTCACAAAAATACGATGATGTTTCTAAGCCATTACTTTCCAAGTTTTATTCAGATTTAATCCCACTCAGTAAGCCAAAAACCAATGAACAATACTCATTCCAAATTGATCTTGATGCTTGTAGTGGCTGCAAATCTTGCGTGTCTGCATGCCACAGTCTTAACGGCCTAGATGATGGTGAGTCTTGGCGTGATGTAGGAGCTTTATTTGGTACAGGTAAAGTAAATCCGATGCAACAGACGGTTACTACTGCATGCCACCATTGTTTAGAACCATCATGTTCTGATGGTTGCCCGACGCTGGCATATGAAAAAGACAGTATGACCGGAATTGTCCGACACTTAGATGACCAATGCATGGGATGTCGTTACTGTGAAATGAAATGTCCTTATGAAGTGCCTAAATACAATAAGACCTTAGGTATAGTTCGTAAGTGCGACATGTGTCATACTAGACTCGAGGCAGGTGAAGCACCAGCGTGCGTACAGGCCTGCCCGAACGAAGCGATTCAAATTCGGATTGTTAAAAATGAAAGCATCCTAAAAAAATCAAACATAAATGACAAATTACTACCTGGTACCATCTCTTCAAATTACACTAAACCTTCCACTAAATATTTAAATCTAAAAAATGATTCAAATCCTAAGCCCGCAGATATTGGAAACTTAAAACCAGCTGCAGCTCATTCACCATTAGTTCTTATGTTAACATTAACCCAAGCAGGCGTTGGTGTTTCTGTAATTGAATTTTTAAGCTGGATCACTCAAGGCCACATAAATAAACATTTCCTTACTTTGGGTACAATTTTGACTTTTTTAGGTCTATTCTCAAGTTTTTTACACCTTGGAAAACCATCAAAAGCGTGGAGAGCATTTCTAGGATGGCGAAAATCTTGGCTCAGTCGCGAAATTCTAATATTTGGCCTCTGGTCATTTTTAAGCCTACTTTTTCTCAGCTTTGTTTTTTTAGATGCTCCAAAAAAATGGATAACTATTTCCGGATTCTTATCATCTTTATTAGGAACCATTGGGCTTCTTAGCTCTGTTATGGTATATGCTGACACACCAAGGCCGTCATGGAACTTTAGATTAACTTTTATACGTTTCTTTTCAACGGCCCTTGGAATAGGCATAGCTTTCTCAAATTGGTTTTTATTGGCTCTTATTCCTATGACTATTTCTCTGGGTATTGATTTAGTGATTATGTCAGGAAAAAACTCAAACTGTCTTCATTCAGGATTTTTAATGCGAGGCCCTTTAAAAAAACTTTCATTCATGAGAATAACCATGGCAATTCTCGCAATCATGCTTCTAATCTATTCACCCATCGCATCAGTCATAGTATTTATTTTTTCAGAGATCCTTGGAAGATCTTTGTTTTTTCGCTCCGCTGATGAACCAAAAATGCCTGGTTTGATTAATCATTAATAAAAAAAGTGTTAACTTTATTCAAATTAATTTTTTTACTAACAATATAATATCAATAGTGCCTTGAAAGCCTCTTCTATATTCAGGTCATTTGATGGACCATTGACAGAAACCCTTTTACGAGAACCTGGAAAATTCGGACTTGGGCAGTTGCCGATAAAACTATCTCCACAAAATACGACGTCATCTGTTTGCGGTTATTGCTCAGTAGGCTGCTCTCTAAAAATTCACCTCAAAGATGGTAAGGCAGTGAATTTATCACCTGACCCTGATTATCCAGTTAATCTTGGTATGGCTTGCCCGAAAGGGTGGGATGCGCTCAGCCCATTAAAATCGTCTGACAGGGCTAAAACTCCATTATTAAGAC
>MDSV01098777.1_pt1 | contig 18743 bp, 14 predicted proteins | sample 810851 | NCBI WGS metagenome assembly MDSV01 (sample SAMN05326640, study PRJNA326480) | marine metagenome | isolation source: seawater | place: Atlantic Ocean: North East | collected 2012 | reverse complement strand
TTTTCAATTTTATACCCAATATCAACCTCTGCAGATGGTTCGGTGAATGGAAAATGGCTTGGTCTAAATCTCATTTGTACATTTTTGACCTCGAAAAATTCTTTAATAAAATAATTTAAACATCCTTTAAGATGACCCATAGTTATATTTTTATCAATATGAAGACCCTCTAGCTGATGAAACATTGGCGCATGAGTTTGGTCACTATCACATCGGTAAGTTCTTCCAGGAACTATAATCTTGAATGGAGGATTTCCATTAAGCATAGTTCTAATTTGAACAGGTGAGGTGTGAGTTCTTAATAACAATTTTTTATCTTTTTCCAAATAAAAAGTATCATGCATATCTCTAGCTGGATGATCTTCAGGAGTATTTAAAGCGGTAAAATTATTATACTCTGACTCTACATCTGGGCCCTCTGCTACTGAAAAACCAATTTCTGAAAATATAGAAGAAATTTCATCTATAACTTGTGAGACTGGATGAATCTTACCTTGAAAATATGATCTTGCAGGTAAGGTAACATCAATTTTTTCATTTTTTAACTTTTCATTAATTTCTAAATTTTCAATTTCAAGATGCTTTTCCTCAATTTGATTATTTAAATCGTCTTTAATTTTATTTAATTTTGATGCAAATTCTTTTCTTTTTTCTGGATCAAAAGAACCCAGTGATTTAAATTGTAATGTGATTTGACCATTTTTGCCAAAAAACTCTGTTTTGAGATTCTGTAATTCTTCCTTACTTTTTACAGAAATAATTTTTGCATTAAAGATAGAATTTATTTTTTCCAAATCACTCATTTGATTATTGATTTTTTATATTATGTTGAAGTTAAATCAAAGACCCTTTTAATTCAGGGAGGATTGAACCTTTTTTACTATAGATTTAAAGACTTCTGGATTGTTATATGCCAATTCAGCTAATACTTTTCTATCAAGTTTTATCTTAGATTTAGCCAAACCATTAATAAACTTTGCATATGTCATACCTTCTAATCTCACACCTGCATTAATTCTTTGTATCCAAAGAGATCTAAATTCTCTTTTTTTTACCCTCCTGTCTCGATAAGCATACTGCATTGCTTTTTCCATAGCTTGTCGAGCTATTCTGATTGTATTTTTTCTTCTTCCGTATTGACCTTTAACAGTCTTTAGAACTTTTTTATGTTTCGCTCTACTTACTACACCACGTTTTGTTCTAGACATATTATCCTCTTAAATTATAAGGCATGTACGATTTAACAATTTTAGAATCTTGTTTGCTCATTATTGTAGTGCCTCTTTGTTTTCTGATTTGTGAATTCGTTCTTTTAATCATACCATGCCTTTTACCAGCTTGAGGCATTTTAATTTTTCCTGAAGCAGTAAATTTAAATCTTTTTTTTGCAGAGCTTTTTGTTTTAAGTTTTGGCATAAATATTCGGGTTTTATATAGGCAATAATTAATCTTTACAAGGTGATATTATCTTTATTTTAGATAGGTTGAATGATCATCACCATTTGTCTGCCTTCAAATTTAGGTTTACTCTCAATTTTTGCAATATCTTTTGTCTCATCGATAATTTTATCCATCAATTCTTTACCTAACTCTGTATGTTGCATTTCTCTACCTTTAAATCTGACTGTGAATTTCACTTTATCGCCTTTAGCGATAAATTTTTTTGCATTCTTAATTTTGAAATTATAATCATGTGTTTCAGTACCAGGTCTTAATTTTATTTCTTTTAAAGAAACTATTTTTTGTTTCTTTTTTGCTAAATTAGCTTTTTTTTGTAAATCGTATTTGTATTTTCCCATGTCCATAATCTTGCATACTGGCGGGTTAGCATTTGGAGAAATTTCGATTAAATCCAAACCTTCCTGTTTGGCTAACTCGATTGCTTTGTTTAATTGCATGGTACCTAGATTTCCACCAGTGCTTCCAATCACTTGTACATCCAATGCTCTTATTCTCTCATTAGCCCTCGGACCTTGAGGTTTACTTCTTCTTTGAAAGTAATTTGGTTTAGTAGACACTTAATTTAAGGGTAACTTATTTGCTTGAAGCATATTTTTTATTAATTCTTGTCTTGTAATTGTTTCTTGTTTTTCAGAACCGAGTCGTCTTATTGTTACTGTTTTATCTTTTATTTCTTTTTTTCCGCAAACTACTATTAATGGAACTTTAGCAAGAGAATGTTCTCTAATTTTATAATTAATTTTTTCGTTTCTTAAATCCATCTCACATTTTATACCTTCTTTGAACAAATCTTCAAATAATTTTTTTACATATTCATTGTTTTCTTCTGCAATTGAACACACTACAGCTTGTGTTGGTGATAACCAAAACGGCAGTTTTCCAGCATAGTTTTCAATTAAAATTCCAATAAATCTTTCTAAAGAGCCAAACAAAGCTCTATGAAGCATTACTGGAATTTTTTTAGTGCCGTCTTTGTCGACGAATGTTGCTCCAAGTCTTTTTGGTAAATTAAGATCGACTTGTAAAGTTCCACACTGCCAATCTCGACCAATTGCATCTCTCAAAACAAATTCAATTTTTGGACCATAAAATGCCCCTTCTCCCTTATTTATAGTGTACTCAAGTTTTGATTTTTTTATTGCTATTAATAGAGCTGCCTCTGATTTATCCCATACACTATCATCTCCAACTCTTTTTTCTGGCCTATCTGAATATTTTAATATTACATCCTCAAAACCAAGAGCTTTATAAATTTCTAAAATTAAATTTGTGACAGACAATGACTCCTCTGTTATTTGATCCTCCGTACAAAAAATATGGGCATCGTCTTGAGTAAATGCTCTTACTCTTAACAAACCATGAAGCGCTCCGGAAGGTTCGTATCTATGAACTTTGCCAAATTCAGATAATTTAAGAGGTAAATCTCTATAACTTTTTAATCCTTGATTAAAAACTTGGACACATCCTGGGCAATTCATCGGTTTTACTGCAAATGTTTTTTCGTCAGGAGTTTCTGAAGTGAACATGTGCTCACCAAATTTTTCCCAATGACCAGATTTTTCCCAAAGTGTTTTGTCTAATAATTCTGGGGTATTTATTTCTTTGTATCCTGCTAATCTCTGTTTTAACCTCATATACTCTACTAATCTTTGAAACAGTATCCATCCTTTTTCATGCCAAAAAACTGAGCCTGGACTTTCCTCTCGAAAATGAAATAAGTCCATTTCTTTTCCCAATTTTCTATGATCTCTTTTCTCAGCTTCTTCCAATTTATGAAGGTAATCATCTAAATCTTTTTTAGAACTCCAACATGTTCCGTAAATTCTTTGTAACATTTCATTATCAGAATTGCCTCTCCAATATGCCCCTGATACTTTTGTCAGTTTAAAAGCTTTACCAATCTTTCCTGATGAAGTTAAATGTGGACCTCTACATAAATCGTGCCAAGTGTCTCCATGATGATAAATTGAAAGTTCTTCATTTTCAGGAATGCTCTCAATAATTTCAGCTTTATACATTTCACCTAATTTTTTAAAGTGTGAAATAGCTTTATCTCTTTCCCATACTTCTCTTCTTGTTTTTACATCTCTATCTATTATTTCAGACATTTTTTTTTCAATTTTTTTTAAATCTGATTCCGTAAATGGTTCCTTTCGAGCAAAATCATAAAAGAAACCGTTTTCTATAACTGGGCCAATTGTCACTTGGGTACCTGGAAAAATTTCTTGTACAGCCATAGCCATGATATGTGCCGCATCATGTCTAATTACATCAATACCTTCTTTATCTTTTGCAGTTATAATTTTGACTTTAGAGTCTTTTGTAATTTCATAGCTTAAATCTTTTAATTCACCATTAACTTCCATAACCAAGGCTGTTTTTTCAAGAGATTTGCTAATTGATTTTACTAAATCTAATCCATTAATTGATTTTGTAAATGGAATTTTCTTTCCGTCTAATAATTGAATTTGAGGCATCTATTTTATTTCTAACAATTTTTTATACTCTCTTAAAGTTGAATCACACATAGCTTCTACATCATACTTTTTGATTATATTTTTTCTACCTTCATTACCAATAGCATTCAACGTATCCTGATCAAACCCAATAACTTCATTCAAAATTTTAGCAAGTTGTCTGGGATCGTCATGTTTATACAAAAAACCTGATTTACCTTTTAAAATTGTTTCTTGAGATCCACCATGATTACTTGCAATAATGGGTTTTCCCATTGCTTGTGCTTCAACTGATACTCTTCCAAATGCCTCGGGTTCTGTAGAGGCAGAAACAACTACATCAGCAAGTGAGTATGCTAACGGCATCTCTTTGCAATGTTCAATAAATTTAATTTTATTACCTAGTCTATATCTTTGTACTAAATTAATTAATTTTTTTTTATATACTTTTCTTCCTTGATCCGAGCCTAGAATTATTACTTGAAAATTTATGTTGTCGTAATCTTCCATCAAAATGTTCAAAGCTTCGATTAATTTCTCCTGACCTTTCCAATAAGTTAATCTACCTGGCATAAGTATTGTAAATGTACTTGATGAAATTTTCCACTCTTTAATAAGTTTTTCCTTTTTTAAAATTGAAATATTTTTCGGGTGATAATAGTCAATATTGATACCTCTGAAAATAACTCTTAATTTTTTTTTTCTATTAAGATATTCGCTGTAATTTTCGTTAATATGATTAAAGATAAAATTAGATCCAGCTATTGTTAGTCTAGACCTTAACATTATACTGTTATAAAATTTTTTTAAATTGTTCTTAAAATTATATGTGCCATGGAAAGTTGTTACAAAATTACGTCTAGTTATCAAACAAGCTAAATAGCATGACCACGCTGGAGCTCTACTTCTTGCATGTATAATATTTATATTATTTATTAAAATTAATGTTGTTAAAATTATTGTATTGAAAATAATTAAAATTGGATTTTTAGAATGAACAGGCAGTCGAAATATCTTTACTTTATTTTTTTTTACATATTTTAACAGTTTGCCCCCTGAAGTGGCAATAAATGACTTACAATCTTTTTCAAACAGAAAGTGAGCTAAATCATAACATCCGGTTTCAGCTCCGCCAAAACCTAGTTTAGGAATAACTTGAAGAACTTTTATTTTAGTTGTCATCAATGTTATATATAACAAATAAAATTAGTAACTTTATATGAAAAAATTTAAGTATTTTAGAATCTCTAAATCCTCAAAACTAAGATATATAGACAATTATTACAAAAAAAAACTCTATCTTATTTTCCTTCCAGGTTTCATGTCAGATATAGAGGGGAAAAAACCTCAAACTTTTAAAAAATTTGCTATTAAAAATAAACTTGGTTTTTTAGCTTTAGAATATTCTGGTCACGGTAAATCAAGTGGAAAATTTATTGAAGGAAACATTAGTAGTTGGACTAAAGATGTCAAATTTTTAATTAAAAATTTAGTTAAGAAAAATGATTTTATACTCATCGGATCAAGTATGGGCGCTTGGATAGCATTAAATCAATTTAAATTTTTTAAAAAACAAATAAAAGGATTTATTGGAATAGGATCTGCTCCAGAGTTTTTAGAAAGATTAATGTGGAATAAATTTCCGAAAAAAACAAAGAAAGAAATTATTCAAAAAAAAATTGTTACTATTAAAAATGGTAATTACGAATATCCAATAACTTTACAGCTTATTAAGGATGGAAAAAAAAATAAGGTTTTATCAAAAAAAATTTACTCAAAAATACCAGTAACAATGTTTCATGGTAAAAGAGATGAGGTTGTACCTGTTATATTTTCAAAAAAGGTATTAAGTATTTTCAAAAAAGCAAAAAAAAACTTATTTATTATAAAAAAGGGTGATCATAGTTTATCTGATGGTAAATCTCTTAAACTAATCAATAATCAACTATCTAAAATTATAAAAAATATTCTTTAAACCTTGTTTGTAAGTAGGAAATTTTAGTTTAATGTTGAGTTTCTTTTTCATATTCTTGTTACTAACTTTTTTTGAATCCTTGTAAAATTCTTTAATCATTTTATTTTTAAATTTAGAAACAGGTTTAGGTTTAAGTGTTTTTATTTTTAGTAACTTAGCAGCAAAATTAGCTACTTCTATATTTGTTGAAGGCTTATCATCAGAGGCATTTAAAATCATTGAACGGTTTGAAGAAAAAAACATTTTTTTTATAATATTTGCAAGATCTTCTATCCTTATTCTTGAAAAATATTTTTTTTCTTTTACATAAATTTTTGATGCTAATATTTTTTTTAGGACGTTGTTTTCCTTTGAATAAATACCAGCAATCCTCAAAATATTAATATCGTGTTCTGTTTCATTCCTAAATTTAATCCATTTTTTTTCAACTATTCTTCTGCTTAGGCCAAACTTAGTTTTTCCTTTTAATTTAGAATTTTCATTTACCCATTTTCCAAAATGATTTCCATAAACACTTGTTGCTGACAAATAAATTAACTTTTTAAAGTTTAATCTTTTTAAAACTTTGTTGAATTGTTGTAACACTATATCTTTTCCTTTTTGAGGTGGTATTGACACTAAAATATATTTTGAATCTTTGAGGTATTTAATTATTCTTTTGTCATAATGTTTATCTTTAAATTTTAAAGACAAATATCTTTTCTTATTGAAACTAAGCGTTGCTGTTCTTTTAGTATTTGTGGCATAAAAGGAAAATTTTTTTTGAGTCTTCGATAAGTCTTTAATAAAGTATTTTGCAGTTTGACCAAAACCAAAAAAGAAAAATTTTGCTATATGTTTCATTAAGCTGATTTAGACTTTAAATCTTTTAATGATATAGGATTTTTTAATTTGTCTAACATTTCTATCGGGCAGACTTGAATGAAATTGACTAATTCCTTTTTAAAATCATTAATTATTCTATTAGCAATTTTTGAACCTGTTTCATTATAAAATTGTTTTAGTAAATTTTCTAAATAATTTTTCCAATAGTCTGTTTCTACAGATTGCCAAATAATTGAGCTTGGGTTTACGTAGTTGCTAAAATTCCTATTTTTATCATAAACAAATGCTATTCCACCTGTCATTCCAGCACCGAAATTATCACCCACTTCACCTAAAATAATGGCTGTTCCTCCCGTCATGTATTCACAACCATGTGCTCCACAGCCTTCGACGACAGCTATCCCTCCTGAGTTTCTCACTGCGAATCTCTCTCCAGCTTGGCCTGATGCAAAAAGCTTACCTGATGTTGCTCCGTAGAGTACGGTGTTGCCTATAATAGTATTTTCGTTTGATACTAATCTACTTTTATTTGATGGACGAACGACAATGGTACCGCCTGATAATCCTTTACCTACGTAATCATTAGTATCACCTTCAACGATTAGCTTTAATCCAGTGGTTAGAAATGCTCCTAATGATTGTCCTGCCGATCCTTTAAGTAAAATATTTATCGTTTCTGGATTAAGCTTATTATTTCCAAATTTTTTATAAATATAATGAGAAAGTCTAGTTCCTACTGATCTAAAAGTGTTTTCAACTTCATATTCAAAATTATTTTTTTTTGTTATTTCAATTTTATCAGAAATTTCAGACCATATTTTTTCATCTAAAGTTTCTGGAACTTTATTAATAATTTTATCTTTGCAATATCTTGGATTATTTCCAGGGTCAGCTTGAACTAAAAGTGGGTTTAAGTCCAAATCATCTAAATTTGATGAACCCTTATTCACCTGCGATAATAAATCTGTCCTTCCAATAATTTCATTAATAGACTTATATCCTAAAGAAGCTAGTAGTTCTCTTACCTCTGTTGCTACAAAAGTAAATAGATTAACGACTTTTTCTGGAGTTCCAGAAAATTTTTCTCTAAGCGCTTTATCTTGACTGCACACTCCAACTGGACAAGTATTAGAGTGACATTGTCTTACCATAATACATCCCATGGCCACCAAAGATGATGTACCAAGACCATATTCCTCTGCACCCATCATAGCAGCCATAACTACATCTCTACCAGTTTTAATTCCACCATCTGTTTTTAAAGTTACGTTGTGTCTTAAATTATTTAAAGTTAAAATTTGGTTTGCTTCAGTTAATCCCATTTCCCATGGAACTCCTGCATATTTTATACTTGTTTGCGGGCTGGCTCCCGTACCTCCAGAGTGACCAGATATTAAAATTATGTCCGCTTTTGCTTTTGCCACACCTGCTGCTATTGTTCCAATGCCTGTCGAGGCAACAAGTTTAACACTAACTCTTGCTTTAGGATTAATTTGTTTCAAATCATAAATTAATTGAGCTAAATCTTCAATAGAGTAAATATCATGATGAGGAGGAGGTGAAATAAGCGTTACTCCCGGTGTTGAGTGTCTAAGTTTAGCTATTTCTTCTGTAACTTTAAACCCAGGCAATTGTCCACCCTCACCAGGTTTTGCGCCTTGTGCCATCTTAATTTCAATTTCATTTGCGTTATTCAAATAATCTACAGTGACTCCAAATCTTGCAGATGCAATTTGTTTTACTCTTGAATTAGCTGAGTCTCCATTTGAAAGAACCTTAAATCTTTTTGTATCTTCACCACCTTCTCCACTGCATGAGGCACCTTTAATTCTATTCATGCCTATAGCTAGTACTTCATGGGCTTCGGCTGATAACGCTCCATGAGACATACTTCCACTTCCAAAACGTTTTAAAATTTTCTCAACTGGCTCTACTTCATTAATATCAATTGGCTCCTTCTTATGATTAAATTCAAGTAAGTCTCGAAGATTTATAGGAGATAAATTGTGAATACCAGAAGAGTATCTTTTATAAAGTTCATAAGAACCTTTCCCTACTGCATTTTGCAACAAATGGATTAAAGTACCTTGATGTTGATGCTCCTCCCCACTTTTCCTATATCTATATAGTCCACCGATAGGCAAAGTGTGTACGTTTTTACTTGAAAATTTTTTATGAAGTTCTTTTATTTTTTTTTCTATACCAATTATTCCTATACCTGAAATTCTTGATGACATTCCAGGGAAATAGTCAGATACAATTGCCCTGCTTAATCCAACTGCCTCAAAATTACACCCTCCTCTGTATGAACTAATGACTGAAATCCCCATTTTTGAAATTATTTTGAGCAGTCCTGCATCTATGGATTTTTTAAATTTATCTACACAATTACTAAAATCTTGTTTGCCAAATAGTTTTTTTTCATACCTTTGATAAATGCTGTCTATCGCCAAATATGGATTAATAGTTGTAGCTCCAACTCCAATTAAAACAGCAAAAGAGTGTGTGTCCAGTGCATCTGAACACTCAACATTTAAAGAACAATATCCTCTCAAACTTTGTTTAACTAAATGAGAATGAACAGCTCCAACAGATAAAGCGCTAGGAATACTTGCTTTTTTTTCTGACACTTTTTTATCTGATAATATTAAAACAGAGCTTCCTTCACGAACCGCGGTTTCACATTCAGTTTTTATAGAGTCTATTCTATTTTTAAGAGAACTATTGATTGAAAATGTACAGTCAATAACCTTTATTTTTTTTTGAAAAAATTTACAAAATTTTTCAAATTGAGAATTACTTAAAATTGGACTGTCTAAAACATATATATTTTCCTCTGTTAAATTATCAAAATCTAAAATATTCCCTAAATTTCCAAACCTAGTTTTTAAACTCATAACTTTATTTTCTCTTAGAGAGTCAATAGGTGGATTCGTTACTTGGCTGAAGTTTTGTCTAAAATAATGTGAAACAGGTCTATAATGGCTTGAGAGTACAGCTACTGGTGTGTCGTCCCCCATAGACCCGGAGGCTTCTTTACCCTCTTCTGCCATTGGATGTAATATCAATTCTAAATCTTCAATACTTAATCCAGATAAATATTGCCTTTTTTTTAATTCTCCTCCAGAAAATTTTGCTTTTTCTGTTTCAGTTGATATTTTTTTTTCAAGATCTATGATTTGTTTATTATAATTTTTATAATCTTTAGCTAAATAATCTTTAATTTGTTTGTCTTTAAAAAGTTTTCCTTTTTTAAGATCTATTGCAATTATTTGACCAGGTCCTAATTTTCCTTTTTCTATAATTTTTTCATCTGGAATTTTAATCATACCAGTTTCAGAACCTGCAAAAAATAAATCATCAGAGGTAATTGCGTACCTTAATGGTCGCAAACCATTTCTATCAGTAGATGCTAAAACCCATTTAGCATCTGTTGCACATATTGCAGCTGGACCATCCCATGGCTCTATAGTGCTATTAAGAAAATTAAACAAATCTTGATGGTTCTTTGGAACTGTTTTACTTCTTTTAGACCAAGCGTCAGGTATCATCATTAGTTTAATAAGAGGGGCAAGTTTTCCAGAATGTGTAAGCAATTCAAACACATTGTCTAGCGCTCCAGAATCTGAAGAACTTCTAATTACAGGTTGCAAGTTTTTTACATTTTTAAATAAAGGGCTAGACATATCCTGCTCATGTATCTTCATCCAATTAATATTTCCTTTAAGGGTATTAATTTCCCCGTTATGTGCGAGAGTCCTAAATGGTTGTGCTAGATCCCAGCTAGGAAAAGTGTTTGTTGAATATCTTTGATGGAAAATAGCAAATCTTGAAGTCAGTTTATTATCGTTTAAATCTGGATAAAATTCGGCAAGCATTTCAGCTAAAAACATTCCTTTATAAACAATCGATCTTGAACTAAATGAACAAATATAAAAATTTTTAAGCTGATTTTCTCTCCCAAGTTTTTCAATTTTTTTTCTTGCTTCAAATAAATTTCTTTCTAGATCATTAGTTTCTAAATTTTCATTTTTTTTAAACATAACTTGGGCGATTTCAGGTCTATTTTGTTCAGCTGTTTTTCCCAATACACTTGGATTGATTGGAACCTGTCTCCATCCATAAATAGAATAGTTGTCTTCCAATAAAACCGACTCGATTATCTCTCTACATTTTTCTTGTTCTGAGTAGTCTGTTCTAGGTAGAAATACCATGCCTACACACAATCTTTTACTTTCGTCTGGTGTATGGCCCGTTGTAATAATTTTTTCTTTAAAAAAATCTGGCGCAATTTCTATTTGAATTCCTGCACCATCGCCAGATTTACCATCGGCATCAACAGCTCCTCTATGCCAAATTGCTTTTAAAGCTTCAATGCCGTATTCAACAATTTTTCTCGATTTTTTTCCATTCGTTGTGGCTATCATTCCTACACCACAAGCATCATGCTCCATGCTTTCATCATATGAATAATTATTTGATAAAAGATTTTTATTTTTTAAATATCTATTCATAAAAATTATGCTGCCTTTGAGGATTTTTCAGATTTAGATTTTAAATATTTTTCTATTTGAGTTGCAGCATCTCTACCATCTCTTATGGCCCAAACAACTAGGGAAGCGCCTCTAACAATGTCCCCTGCAGCAAAAACACCGTCAATATTTGTTTGCATTGTATTTAAATCTATTTTAATTGTGCCCCATTTTGAAACCACAAGATCATTTGCATTAAAAAGTTTTGGCAAATTTTCTGGATCAAAACCTAAAGATTTTATCACTAAATCGGCGTTTAGTTTAAATTCAGATCCAGGTACTACAACAGGTTTTTTTCTGCCAGAGGAGTCTGGAACACCTAATTTCATTTTATCGACCTTTACTGCATTTACAGAATCTGTGCCTAAAAATTCTTTTGGAGCGCTTAGCCAGATAAACTCCACTCCTTCTTCAATTGCATTGCCGACTTCCCTAGAAGAACCAGGCATATTTTCTCTATCTCTTCTATACAAGCATTTTACAGTTTTCGCCTTTTGTCTTATAGCTGTCCTAACACAATCCATTGCGGTGTCTCCTCCACCTATTACGACAACGTTTTTTCCTTCAGCATTTAAAGTTCCATTGTCAAATAAATCAACTTTATCTCCTAAACCTTTTTTATTTGAAGCTGTTAAAAAATCCATTGCTGGAAAAATATTCTTTAGATCATGTCCAGGAACTTCTATTTCTCTAGCTTTGTATACTCCAGTTGCTATTAAGATAGAGTCATGTTCCTTTCTAAGTTGATCTAAAGTTTTATCTCTTCCAACTTCAAAATTTTGAACAAATTTAATTCCAGTTTCTTTAAGTAAATTAGTTCTTCTTTCAACAACAAATTTTTCTAATTTAAAATTTGGAATACCATAAATTAGTAGTCCACCTGGTCTGTCATATCTGTCATAAATTGTAACTTGATAACCAGATTTTCTTAGTTCTTCTGCACAAGCTAGTCCTGCTGGACCAGCGCCAATTATTCCAACTGATTGTTTTAATTCCTTTTTGATACTAAATGGTTTTACCCAGCCTTTTTCCCAAGCTGTATCGGTAATATATTTTTCAATCGACCCAATTGTTACTGTTCCATGACCTGATTGTTCAATTACACAATTTCCTTCACACAATCTATCTTGAGGGCAAATTCTTCCACATATTTCTGGCATATTGTTTGTGCTTTGTGAAACTTCATAAGCTTCTTTGAGTCTTCCTTCTGCTGAAAGCTTTAACCAGTCTGGAATATTATTGCTAAGAGGGCAATGTATTTGACAAAAAGGAACCCCACATTGTGAGCATCTGCTAGACTGTTCCTTTGCTTTAGTATTTATGAATTCATCATAAATTTCATTGAAATCTCTTCGCCTAGCTTGCGTATCCCTTTTTTGAGGCGTTTCTTTTTTTAAATCTACAAATTTTAACATTTTTTTACTCATATTTTTCTTAAATAGATTAAAAACTTACAAAACAAAAGCAAATTTAGGTAAACAATATTTACCTAGTATAACAAAAACCTAGATAAATAGTGATAAATTTATGCATACCTGCTATGCATTCCAATGACATCAAATGAACATGCATACTTCATAATAAATTAAATATGATAGAAATTTTAGTTTTATCATTGATACAGGGTATTACAGAATTTTTACCTGTCAGTTCATCTTCCCACTTAATTATAATTTCTAATATTTTTGATTTTGAAAATAATAAATTAGAAATTGATGTTTGCTTACATATCGGATCATTTTTTGCTGTTTTGGTTTATTTTAAAGAGGACATCTTTAACTTTCTTAAAACAAAAGAATTATTAATTAAAATATTAATTAGTTCTATTCCAGTGATGATTGCCGGTTACATAATGGTTAAATTTGATCTAATAAATCAAATTAGAAACATAAAAGTAATAGGTTGGACAACACTAATTTTTGGAATATTACTATTTTTCAGCGATAAAAATAATACTTTCAATAAAATAGAAAATAACTTCACATGGAAAAACGCAATTTTAATTGGTTTATTTCAAATCTTATCACTTGTTCCAGGCGTAAGTAGATCTGGGATTACTATAACTAGTGCTAGGTTTTTAAAATTTAATAGATTTGATGCAGCAAAAATTTCATTCTTATTGTCTATTCCAACACTTGCTGCAGTATCTGTTTTTGGTTTAAATTCTATGTTTAATTCTGGAAACTTAACATTTTCTATCAGTATGTTAGTATCAATTATATTTTCTTTTTTGTTTTCTTATATTACGATTAAATATTTTCTTAAATTTATTTCAAAATCCAATCTTAATATATTCGTCTTTTATAGAATTGTCTTAGGCTCGATTATTTTGTTAATAGCTTATTTATAGAATTATAGTTAAAAAAATAAGAATAAAAATTACAATTATAAAAAAAACAATTACACTTTTCTGCAGCGACAAATTGGTAAAAAATTTCATCTAATTGTGATTATATCTAAAATAGACAAATTGCAATCTTAAGGATAATGGTGCGCCTGCTAGGATTTGAACCCAGAACCTCCTGGTCCGTAGCCAAGCGCTCTATCCAGTTGAGCTACAGGCGCATATTAATCAATTATCAAATAAAGTATTGTATTTAAAGCATTTAAATCTATATTATCAGTATGGGTAATTCAGTAGTAATAACATCAGCAGTTAGAACAGCTGTAGGTTCACTAGGTAAATCTCTAAAAAATATACCTGGATGCAATCTTGGCTCTACAGTTATTACAAACTCAATTAAAAATTCAAAACTTAATAATGAAGATATAGATGAAGTTATTATGGGACAAGTGCTTACTGGAGGCGCAGGTCAAAATCCAGCTAGACAAGCTGCGATGAAATCAGGAATACCTAAAGAAACACCTGCTTATATCGTTAATCAAGTTTGTGGGTCTGGTTTAAGATCTGTAGCCTCAGGATTTCAAAGTATTAAGGCAGAGGACTCAAAAATAATTATTGCTGGTGGACAGGAAAATATGTCTTTATCACCACATGCTATTCACTTAAGAGATGGGAAAAAACTCGGTGATACAGAACTAATGGATACAATGATTAAAGATGGACTATGGGATGCATTTCACGGGTACCACATGGGCGTCACTGCAGAAAATGTTGCAACTAAATTTCAAGTAACTAGGGACGATCAAGATAAATTTGCTTTAAGTTCTCAACAAAAAGCTCTCAAAGCTCAAAAAGAAAATAAATTTAAAGATGAAATAATTAATTATAAAATTAAATCAAAAAAAAATGAAGTGGACTTTAAAGTTGATGAGCATCCAAGAGATGGAATTGATCTAAAAGCTCTTTCAAAACTTAAGCCAGTTTTCAAAAAAGATGGAACTGTGACAGCTGGCAATGCCTCTGGAATCAACGATGGAGCTGCTGCAGTTACTTTAATGTCATCAAATGAAGCGGAAAAAAGAGAAATTCAAAAACTTGTAACAATAAAATCTTGGGCCAGTTGTGGAGTAGATCCAGCTCTTATGGGTACAGGGCCAATTCCAGCATCGAAAAGAGCGTTAGATAAGGCTGGTTGGTCTATTAATGACGTAGATTTATTTGAAATAAATGAGGCATTTGCAGCTCAAAGTATTGCTGTAGTTAGAACTCTTTCAATACCAGATGAAAAAGTGAATGTTAATGGAGGGGCAATTGCTTTAGGCCACCCTATCGGTGCATCTGGAACTAGGATATTGGTTACTTTAATTCATGAGATGATTAAAAGAGATGTTAAAAAAGGATTAGCATCACTATGTATTGGCGGAGGCATGGGAATAGCTATGTGCATTGAAAGATAATGGAAATTTCAAAACCCTATAAAGGAAAAAGAAAAAGAAAACTTAAAAAGATGCCTTTCACTGTTAAAGGTTATCTTTATTATTATTTATTTTTTTGGATTTTAATAATTTCAATTTATTTTTCTTACAATTAATTTATCATCAGTTTTTTTTGATAATGATTATCATTAAAAATGAAAACGGCAATTTTTAGTGATAATGATTTTCATTTCCAATCATACTTCTTGTAATAAATTTTAATAAGTTTATTTTTTAGATATGAAAACTTATAGCTGTAAAAAATGTGGGCTTACAATTCCAGTTTCATGTTCAAAATGTGATAGAGTAATTGATGTGCAAATAACTGGTGAAGGTTGTCTTGTTAAAGAAAATAAATGTTTAGATTGTTCTAGTGTTCCGATTATAAAGGATGTTTGCTTAGAGCAAAAAACTGCATAATAGTAATTATTTGAACGAATAATTTTTATTTTATTAGCAATACATCTATTTTGCCACCTTTAAATATTTTTAATTTTAAGTATAGATTAAAAATATGCAATTTCCTGTAGTAAATCATCCCGACTATGTGGCTAAAATAAATGATGATAACAAGTTTCCAATTAAGAAATTTGGCGCACTTGCTAAAAAACTATTAGACTTAAGAATTGTAAAAAAATTTCATGTTCCTAGAGAATGTTCTGTTGATACTTTAAAAAGTTCTCATTCTTTAGATTATATAAATCACATTAAACACAAAACCTTAGATATCCAATTACAAAAAAAAATAGGGTTTCCAATAAATGATAGTGTTGTGAAAAGATCCTTTATTGCTACTGGTGGAACAGTTCTTGCAAGTAAATTGGCATTAGACTCTAAACTCGCATGTAACACAGCTGGAGGAAGTCATCATGCTACTTTTAATTATGGTGCAGGATACTGTGTTTTCAATGACGTTGCTGTGGCTGCTAATTATCTAAAAAACAAAGGTTTAACCAGAAAGATATTAATTTTAGATTTAGATGTTCATCAGGGAAATGGAAACTCTGAGATATTTCAAAATGATAAAGATGTTTTAACTTTTAGTATGCATTGTGCATCTAATTATCCCGCTAAAAAATCTAATAGTGATATAGATGTTGAACTTAAGGATGGTATGGAAGACAGAGAGTATTTAAATATACTACATAAAAATTTAAAAGAACTAAATAAATCTAACTTTGATTTTGTATTTTACGTTGCAGGTGTCGATGTTCATTTTGATGATAGACTTGGAAAACTTAAGTTATCTGATGAGGGAATAGATAAACGTGAAAAAATCGTTATAGAAAATTATTTTAATAAAAATATTCCACTTTGCGGTGTTTTAGGTGGAGGATATAATAAAAGCTTTGATAAATTAGTAGAGCTGCACTCTTTGTTACACAAAAATTGTGCTGAAATAATTTAATTTTCTAAAATACTTAAATTTTTGAAAAAATCTAAGGAGTCAGGATTAGAAATGGCTTCGATATTATTGATCTTTTCTCCATTAATAATCTTTTTAACAGCTAACTCGACTATTTTTCCACTTTTTGTTCTAGGAATTTCAGGTGTTTTGATAATTTTAGCTGGAACATGTTTTGGTGAACAATTTTTTCTTATAACTGACCTAATAGTTTCAATTTTACTATCATCTAGGTCTTCATTATTTTTAGTAGTAACAAAAAGTATAATTCTCACATCATCTTTAAAATTTTGACCTACAACTAATCCCTCAGTAATAAATTCTATATTTTCTACTTGCTGGTAAATTTCAGCTGTTCCTATTCTTACACCTCCTGGATTTAAAGTAGCATCTGACCTACCTCTAATAATAAATCCGTTATTTTTAGTCGCCTCAATGTAATCTCCATGATGCCAGATATTCTTAAATTTTTGAAAATAAGCTTTGTGGTATTTTTGACCGTCTTCGTCTCCCCAAAATTTAATGGGCATTGATGGAAATGGTTTTTTCACAACTAATTCCCCTATGTCTTTGACGCTCTTACCTTCATCATTAAAAATATCCACTTCAATACCTAAACTTTGTCCTTGTATTTCCCCCTTATACACATCTGAAAAAAGATTACCTAAAATTAGACAACCAACTAAATCCGTCCCCCCAGCTATTGATGCTAAATGCACATCCCTATTTAAATTTTCGTATACATATTTAAAACTTTCACTAGCTAATGGGGATCCTGTTGAAGCTATTATTTTGATACTACTCAAATCTAAATTTTTAGCACTATAGTTTTCATTTTTTAAATGATCTATGTATTTTGCGCTTACTCCGAATAAATTTATTTTTTCGTTCTGGCAATATTCTAGAAGAATATCTATTTTTGGATATACGGGCGCTCCATCAAATAGATATATAGAAGAACCAGTTGCTAAACCTCCTACTAGCCAGTTCCACATCATCCAGCCAGTGGTAGTATAATAGAATAATTTATCATTTTTTCTAATATCACAGTGAAGTAAAAATTCTTTATTATGCTCAATTAAAACATTACCTGCTCCATGAGTTATACATTTTGGTTTACCAGTAGTACCACTAGAAAATAAAATATAAATTGGATGATTAAATTCATATCTTTCAAAATTTTCATCTAATTCAGTATCACTTAGAATTTGATTAAAATCTTTAAAACCTTTTTTATTTTCTATTTTCTTTTTCTCATAAGAAAAAATCAAAGTTTCTTTTATTGATGGTATCTTTTTCACAACTTCGTTAGCTTTATCAATAATTGTAATTTTTTTACCATTATAAAAATAGTAATCACAAGTAATTAATATTTTGGGTTCAATCTGTTTAAATCTATCAACTACTCCATCAACACCAAAATCTGGTGAGCAAGAAGACCAAATAATTCCATTTTTTGCACAAGCTAAAAAACTTATAATTGCTTCTATTTTATTTGGCACATATCCCGCTACTCTATCACCAGCGATAAGATTAGATCTTTTAAAATATGCAGAAAGTTTACAAACTTCCGAATATAATTGGTTCCATGTTATTTTTTCTTTATAACCACATTCAGATAAAAAACTTATTGCAATCTCATCTGTTTTTTTTATTAAAATATTTTCAGAATAATTAATTTTTGAGTCTTTAAAAAATCTTGTTTGATTGAAAATTTTATCATAATTAATCGTTTCATTACCTTTGTTTCCAATTATTTTAGAAAAGTCCCAAAATTTCGACCAAAAAATTTTTGGATTTTCAACACTCCATGTCCATACATCTTTGAATGCTTTCGGTTTTAGATCTACAAATTTACAAAAATCCATTAGCAATGAATTTTCTCTTTTATCTTTCGATGGTTGCCAGAGAGGTTTGTTCATATAAGCAGTATAAGCTTAAATGAATTTATCTTAACAAATATTTTTTTAATAGGATTTTTTGAACAATTACTGTTCTTTCTGATTTTAATTCTTTTTTTTTAAACAATAAGTTGATTAACCATTTCATGCCTAATTTGACTAATTCTTAGTGACTAAAAATAGCATAAAATGTGTCTAAAAATGAACTTATCACGCGATTTGCCCTACTCTTTATAGTTTATTATTAGTCCTCTTTTTAATATGTTCCAACCAGTTTATAATAAGTAATTATGGCTCAAAATATTTCTGTTCCTGATATCGGTGATTTCAAAGATGTAGAAGTGATTGAGGTCCTGGTTAAACCTGGAG
>MDSV01188430.1_pt1 | contig 18744 bp, 18 predicted proteins | sample 810851 | NCBI WGS metagenome assembly MDSV01 (sample SAMN05326640, study PRJNA326480) | marine metagenome | isolation source: seawater | place: Atlantic Ocean: North East | collected 2012 | reverse complement strand
TTCCAATAAATAAAATAATTTTTTCAAGCATCAAATTAATCTAATTCAAATTTAGCTACATAATTAGTATCTAATTTTTTTTTTTGATTTTGCTTTTTTAAAAAATAATTACCTAAAACCAATATATCTAAATTTGTACCCATAAAACAATTATAGGCATCTCTAGGAGTATTTACAATAGGTTCGCCCCTAACATTAAAGGATGTATTTACCAAAATAGGACAATTATTTTTTTCATTAAATTTTTTTATTAATTTATAAAAAAATGGATTTTCATTTTTATTTACTGTATGTATACGAGCACTATAATCAACATGTGTAATTGCAGGCACTTCTGAATTTTTTACGTATTTTAAATCATATTTTGATTTATTTACATTTTCATGATTTGTATGAATTCTTTTTTTTTCATTAATTTTAGAAACAAACATCATGTATGGACTCTCACACTTTATATTAAACCATTCATTAGCATGTTCTTCTAAAATAGAAGGAGCAAATGGTCTAAAGCTTTCTCTGAATTTTATTTTGAGATTTAAATTTTTTTTTACATTTTCCGATCTTGGATCACATAAAATTGATCTTGCGCCAAGGGCTCGTGGACCGAATTCCATTCTACCCTGATACCAACCTACTGCTTTACCAGAGCTTAGTGCCTCACATGTTAAATTAATTATATTTTCATCGCTAAAATATTCAAAATTTGCATTCAAATAATTTAAAGTTTTTTTTATTTCTTCATTTGAAAATTTTGGCCCAAGGAAAGAGCCTTTCATGCCATTATTTTCATTAATTATTCTTTTATTTTTTTTATTTTGATAGTAACCAACTAATGCAGCACCAATAGAACATCCTGCATCTCCGGATGCTGGCTGAACCCATATATTATTAAAAATTTTTTCTTCTAAAATTTTTCCATTAGCTACACAATTTAGTGCTACTCCTCCTGCTAGTGCTAAGTTTTCCAAGTTATATTCTTTTTTTAAAGATTTACATATTTTAATCATTATTTCTTCGGTAACTTTTTGTACTGAAGCAGCTATATCCATATGAAGTTTATTTAATTTTTCACTTTTTTTTCTTGGCTTTGAAAAAAAAAGATTATCAAACTTAGAATTCGTCATTGTAAAACCTTTTGTATAATTAAAATATTCTTCATTTAATTTGAATGAACCATCATCTTTAATATCTATTAGATTTTTTTTTATTTTATCTCCATATATTGGATCTCCATAAGGTGCTAAACCCATTAATTTATATTCTCCACTGTTAACTTTAAATCCTGTAAAATATGTAAATGCTGAGTATAATAGCCCCAAAGAATCTGGAAAATTTATTTCCTTTTGTATCTCTATTTTTGTATCATTTCCAATAGCCACAGATGTTGTTGACCATTCACCCACACCATCAGCGGTTAAAATTATTGCATTTTTAAATTTGGAAGGATAAAAAGCACTAGCAGCATGACTAAGATGATGTTCTGAAAAAAAAATTTTTCCTTTATCAAAATTTTTATCTATTTTTTTAAAAAAATTATTTAAATTTTTTTTTTGAAATAATTTACTTTCTAACCATCCAGAAATTGATGCAAGGTATTGATTAAAACTTTCAGGAGCATTTTTTATATGAGTTGAAATTATTCTTTGAAATTTTAATAGTGGTTTTTCATAAAAAATGACTTTATCGACATCTAAAATACTTATATTTGCATAATTTAGAACAAATTTTATAGAGTTTACAGGAAAGCTTGAGTCATGTTTAATTCTTGTGAACCTTTCCTCTTGAGCAGCTGCAATAATCTCTGCATCTTTAATTAGTGCTGCAGCACTATCATGATAAAAACTGGATATTCCCAAAATATATGTCATTAATAAATAGTTTATAGTTGGCTATTTAAATTTATTTTTTTTTTATATTTTTTCCAATATGTAATTTTCTCTTTGTCTGAAATTTTACTTCTATTAAAAAGTTTAAAAAATTTTAAAATATAAGAAAGAGGGGTTATAAAAATTACATATAAAATTAGAAATAAAAGAGTAAAGAAAAAATTCATATTTAATTATTTAACTTTATGTTTTAATACCCAATTATTACAATATTTATAATCATTACCTTTTTTTTCCCATAAATGATTGGGTCTAAATTTATCAAGAGTTTCGTAGAATTCTTCTTCAGGCATATTAATATATTCTAAAAAGTCTTTAAAATACTTTTCTGGAAATTCGTGATCATATTTATTTACTAATCTTACACCTTCATCTCTGGTTATATATCCATGTCTTATTTCTTTAGTAGCTTCTTCTGTGCATCTACCGTAACCAAATTTAACATATGCTGTATAGAAGTGAAAATTATCTACTTTATCATCAATTGAACTATACTTAGAAAATGTTTGCTGAGTTCTTTCAGCGTTACCTGTAAATTTTGATACTTTTGTTGCTAAGTAATAATTCTCTTGAGGCTCAAATTTTTCAAACTCTCCCAAATAAAGTACTTGAATATCATTTTTAACCAAAACATCCAATTCATTAGGCAAGTAAAATTGTAAATCATGAGTAGTAATTTTATATTTTGACTCTAATTCTTTTAACTCTAATCCAGAAATTAAAATTTTTTGATTTTTATTTTTCGACCAATATTTATATGGCATCATTATCTCATCTCTTTCATCTGCAGAACCAGCTTCAGACTGTGACTCTCCCATAAATATTAATGGTATTTTAAAAAGTAATGCCATATGGCTGGCATAATGTCTTTGTCCAAATATAAAAGGTTGAAAGGGATGTAATAGATTTTTAAATGCTAAACTAGTAAGTTTTCTATGTACATTACCACTTGGTGTATAAAGATAATTGTGAACACCACCCCACAAAGGCCAATTATGAAAGTTTTTCATTCCAGCTTCTGTGTATAAATGTGGAGAAAATGTTACAGTTAATGGATTCATATTATATTTTTTTTTAAGAATTTCTGCCTGAAATACTGAATCTTTACCCCCAGATCCTGGAACAATGCAATCAAAAGAACCGTTTCTTGATCTATATTTTTCTAAAATTTTTTTAAGCTTACTCTCTCTTTCTTTCCAATCTATATTTTCATTGTATTTTCTTTCCACCTGAATGCATCCTTGACATATACCATTTTCAAAACCCATTCTTGTTCTATTGGAATGTTCGGCATCATCTGAGATTAAAGACGAAGAAACTACTTTCTGATTAGAATGAACGCATCTTTTACAAAAAATTACTTCTTTAGGAGAATTAATATTATTTGTTATCATAAATTCTTTATTGATATAAGTCTAATATTGTACTATGTTCAATAAATGAACATACTTATATAGATTTATGAAAAATGATCAAGACCAATTTAGTATACTAAAAATTTTAGATAAAAATAAAAATATCACACAAAGGAAGCTTGCTAGTCAATTGGGTTTTAGCTTGGGTAAAATGAATTATTTATTAAAAGCCTTGAACAAAAAAGGGTTAATCAAAATCAATCGCTTTAAAAGAAATAAGAATAAAATAAGATATTTCTATGTTTTAACTCCTGTGGGAGTTTCAAAAAGAACAAAAATGGCTATTAGTTTTATGAAAAGAAAAATACAAGAGTATGAGGAATTAAAAAAAGATTTCAAACTATAATTAATTTTAAGTTAATATGAGAAAGAAAATATTTGTTAGTGGTGGTGGGGGATTTATAGGTTCACATCTTGTAGAAAAACTTGTAGAGTTAGGTCATAAAGTAAAAACTATAGTTCCATATAATATTGATAATTCTTGGGGATGGATAGATCATTTACCAAAACAAACTAAAAATAATCTTGAGGTAGTATCTGGAGATATTTGTGATCAGAATCTTGTCTTAAGAGAGACTAAAGGGATTGAGATTTTTTTTCATTTAGCAGCTTTAATTTCAATTCCGTATTCTTATAAATCACCCCAAAGCTATGTAAGTACAAATATAAATGGAACAGTAAATATTTTAGAAGCAGCAAAAAATAGTAATACAGAATTATTTGTACAAACTTCAACAAGTGAAGTTTATGGGAGTGCACAAACTATACCAATAACTGAAAATCATCCTTTAAATGCACAGTCGCCATATGCAGCATCTAAAATAGCTGGAGATCAACTTGCTCTATCTTATCATAAATCTTTTAATCTTCCTTCTTTGGTTTTGAGACCTTTTAATACTTATGGTCCCAGACAATCTTTAAGAGCCTTTATACCATCAACAATAAAACAAATTTTAGAGTCAGATAAACAAATTCAACTTGGAAACTTAAGTTCCAAAAGAGATTTCACATATGTATCAGATACTGTAGATGGATATATATCTGCAATTGGAAATAAAAGATGCATAGGAGAGACAATTCAATTAGGCACAGGAATTGACTTTAGTATGAGAGAAACATTCGAAAGTATCAAAAAAATTATTGGTAAAAATATTAAAGTTAAAAAAGATAAAAATAGAATGAGACCAAAAATGAGTGAAGTTAACAGGCTAATTTCATCAAATAAAAAAGCTAAAAAAATATTAAATTGGAGACCAAAGTATTCTGGAAAAATTGGTTTTATTAAGGGACTAAAAGAAACAGTTGAATGGTTTGATAACTCTAAAAACTTATCTCAATATAAGTCTAAATTATATAATTATTAATTATGAAAAAAAAAGTTGTGGTTTTTACAGGAAGTAGAGCAGATTATGGTTTATTAAAACCACTTATAAAATTAATCTCTAGCTCAACAAAGTTGAAACTTCAGTTATTTGCTGCTGGCCAACATTATTCAAAATCTTATGGCGCAACATACAAAGAGATTTTAAAAGATAATATAAAAATTGATTTTTTTTCAAAACTAATTCCAAAAAATAATAGTAAAAATAAAATACTTAATTTTGTAGGTAAATTGATAAAAGAATTCTCAGATTCTTTAAATAAAAAAAAACCTGATTTAGCAATAGTATTGGGAGACAGATATGAAGTTTACTCTTTTTGTCTAAGTTGTTATTTTTTAAATATACCTATAGTTCACATACATGGAGGAGAGGTAACTAATGGAGCATTTGACGAAGCTTTAAGACATTCAATGTCAAAAATGTCAAATTTCCACTTTACTTGTCATAATAAATATTCACAAAGAATTGTAAATTTTGGAGAAAATCCAAAAAATATATTTAATTTTGGCTCTTTAGGTTCAGAAAATGCTTTAAAAAAAAAAATAATCAATAAAAAAAAATTATTTTCTGAATACTCTATACCTTTAGATAAACTTATTTTTTTAGTTACTTATCATCCAGAAACAAAAAAAAAAGGAAATTTAAAAAAAGAAATAAATATTTTTTTATCTGCAATTAGTGAATTTAAAAATATTTATTTCATTTTTACTTTTAGTAACTCAGACACTGATGGAAGTTATTATAATAAGCAAATACTTAATTTTAAAAAAGGTAAAAAAAATGTTGCAGTAATACCATCTTTCGGAAAAAAATATTTAAGTATATTAAAACATTGTGATTGCATTATTGGAAATTCTTCAAGTGGCATAATTGAAGCTCCGGTACTAAAAACACCAACAATAAATATTGGTCAAAGACAGGATGGAAGAGAGTTTTCTAGAAGTATTTTTAATTGTAAAAATGAAAAATATAAAATAGTAAAAAAAATCAATTTTTTAATAAAAAATAAAAATAAAATTTTTTATGATAAACTTTTTTATAAAAAAAAAACTGCAAATAAGATATTTAATCAGTTACTACTAATAACTCAAAAATTAAACGAAAATTCTTACAAAAAAAAATTTTATGAAAAAAGATAAAGTTTATATTATTGCAGAAGCTGGTGTAAACCATAATGGAGATTTAAGAATTGCAAAAAAATTAATTTATGAAGCAAAAAAATCTGGTGCAGATGCAATAAAATTTCAAAATTTTATAACTTCTGAGCTAGTTACAAAAAAGGCAAAAAAAGCACCTTATCAAATTAAAAATACTAAAAATAATGAGCAACAATATAAAATGCTTAAAAAATTAGAACTAAAATTAAATGATTATTATATTTTAAAGAAATTTTGTAGAGAAAAAAAAATAGATTTCTTAACTTCTGTTTTCGATATTAAAAGTTTATTTTTTGTTGAAAAAAAACTTAAAATGAAAACTATAAAGATACCCTCAGGTGAGATAACTAACTTTTTTTTATTGGATAAAATTAATTTAAATAAATATTCAGTTATACTTTCTACTGGTATGAGTAATTTAAATGAAATTAAAAATGCAATTAATAGAATTGCAAAGGACAAAATATATGATTTAAAAAAAAAAAATATTTATAAATTTAATAAACTTAAAAATATTAAAAAAAAACTAACTGTTATGCATTGTGTAACGGATTATCCAGTACAGGATAAATATGCTAATCTAAATTGCATAAATTCTCTTAACAATAATCTTGGACTAAATATAGGTTATTCTGATCATACCATTGGAGGTTTAGCACCTCTTATTGCAGTTTCAAAAGGAGCAAGAATAATTGAGAAACACTTTACTTTAAATAAAAAAATGAGTGGACCAGATCACCTTGCATCTCTTGACCCACAAGAGTTTAAGGAAATGGTAAATTTAATTCGAAGATTTGAAGATTTAAATGGCATAGATAAAAAAAATTTATTTAAATGTGAAATACAAAATAAATTGATTGCAAGAAAAAGTATTGTTGCTAAAAAATATATTCAAAAAGGAGAAAAATTTACCATTAAAAATATTACCGCAAAAAGACCTGGTGATGGATTATGTCCATCTTTAATTGATAAAATAATAAATAAAAAGTCTAAAAAAAATTTTTATCCTGATGAAAAAATAAAATGAAAATACTCGCAATTTATCCCTGGACACATATTTCATCTTCAGCTCTAATGATTAATGGAAAACTTGTTGCAGCATCAGCTGAGGAAAGATTTAGCAGAGTTAAATGGACTACATCTTTCCCAATTAAGTCTGCAAATTGGTGCTTATCTTTTGCAGGTTTAAAGTGGAAGGACATTGATAGAATAGTTGTACCATGGAATCCAAGTCTCAATATTAATTCTGCCTCAAGCAGATGGGATAGTAATATTTCATGGAGAGGTGAAATGCTAAGCAATATACCTTCTAATGTAATGAAAGCATTAAATACAAATGCATCTAAGTCAATAGAAGTAAATTTTGATAATAATAAAATAGTCTATTTAAATCATCATGAATGTCATGCTGCGTCAGCAATTTATTCCTCAAATTTTAGCAAAGGTGATTATTTAACTATAGATGGCCATGGGGAAATTGAAACTTGTGTATCAGGTTCATTTGATAGAAAAAAAATTAAAAAAAATCTATCAGTTTCATATCCTCATTCAGTTGGTTTGTTATATGGGGCATTTACTGATTTTTTAGGATTTATACCTGATAATGATGAGTGGAAAACTATGGCATTAGCATCTTATTCAACAAAGAAAAATCTTTATGATAAAAAAATGGATCTTTTATATTTCCTCAAAAAAGATGGTTTTGAATTAAATCTATCATATTTTGACTACTATTTATTTGATAAACAAAAAAATTTTTATAATAAAAAACTTATATCTTTATTTGGAGAGCCAAGAACAAAAAATGGATTGATTTCAAAAAGACATCACGAAATTGCAGGCGCTTTACAAAGGGCATTCACAAAGATTGTATTGCATTTGTTAAAAATTACTAAGGCTAACGGCAATAAATCAAGCAATATAGTTATTGCTGGAGGAGCAGCTATGAATTGTGTCTTTAACGGAATATTGGACAACAAAAAAATCTATAAAAATAATTTTATTCCTCCATGGCCTGATGATTTAGGTGTTTCCATTGGAGCTGCGTATCTACAAAATCAAATCTTAGAAAAAAAAATAATTAGAGACAACAATGTTTATCTCGGTCCAGAATTTTCTAACAATGATATAAGTAAATTGTTAAAAAATTATAGGTTAAGTTTTTGTAAACCAAAAAACTTAACTAAATATATTGCAAAAAAAATATCAGAAGGCCACTTAGTTGGATGGTTTCAAAATAGAATGGAGTTTACTCATAGAGCTTTAGGCAATCGATCTATATTGGCAGATCCAAGAAAATTTGAAATGCAAAAAAAAGTTAATTCTGCAGTCAAATATAGAGAATCGTTTAGACCATTTGCTCCCGCATCACTTGATAAAGAGGCTCATAAAATTTTTAATATAAAAAAAAACAATAAAATTGAGTTTATGGAAAAAGCAGTTTTTGTAAGAAAAAGTTGGAAGAAAAAAATTCCTGCAGTTGTACATGTAGATGGAACTGCAAGATTACAAACAGTAAGTAAAAAATTTAATTTTAAATTTTATAATTTGATAAATGAGTTTTATAAAATAACTGGAGTCCCAGTTCTTTTGAATACATCTTTTAATCTTAATGGAGAACCAATAGTAATGACTCCTTCTGATGCTTTAAGAACATTTCATACATGTGGATTAGATATATTAGTTTTACAAGATTATGTAATTGAAAAGGTTAAATAAAAAATGATATTTAAAAATAAAATAACAAAAAAACTTCTAAAAGTTATACCAGGAGGATCTCATACTTACTCCAGGGGTGCTGACACATACCCATCAAATGCACCAGCAATACTAGATAGAGGAAAAGGTGTTTATGTTTTTGATGATAAAGGAAAAAAATATCTTGATTATGGTATGGGTTTAAGATCAATCAATATTGGATACTCAGAAAATCAAATCAATCTTGCAGCAATTAAAGGAATTCAAAAAGGAAACAATTTAACTAGACCGTCTATTATTGAGCTTAAAGCTGCAGAATTAATTACTTCTTTGTTCAAAAACGTAGATATGGTTAAATTTACAAAAAATGGATCAACTGCAGTTACAGCTACTGTAAAGCTTGCTAGAGCCTATACGGGGAAAAAAATTATATTAAGATGTGCTGACCATCCTTTTTTTTCTTTTGACGACTGGTTTATAGGATCAACAAAAGTTCCCAGAGGAGTTACGAGCGAAACAAGAAAATTAACAAAACAATTTAAATATAATGATATTGATAGTTTAAAAAAACAAATAAAAAAATATAAAAATAAGATTGCATGTGTAGTATTAGAACCATCAAGTACATCATGTCCAAAAATAAATAATAATGACACAGATTGCTGTCATAAATCAAAATGTGATAGAGACTTTAAAAGAAAAAATCATTTTTTAAAAGAGGTTCAGAAACTTTGTAACAAAAATAAAATAGTATTTATTTTAGATGAAATGATAACAGGTTTTAGATGGGATATAAAAGGAGCCCAAAATTTTTATAATATAAAGCCCGATCTTTCTACTTTTGGAAAAGCAATGGCTAATGGATTTTCAGTAGCAGCAATATGTGGAAAGAGAGAAATTATGGAACTGGGCTCTATAACCAATAAAAAACAAGAAAAAGTATTTCTTCTTTCAACAACCCATGGGGCAGAAATGAATGGATTATCTGCATTTATTGAAACAGTTAAATTTCTAAAAAAAAATAGAGTAATAAAAAAAAATTGGGATTATGGAGAAAGTTTAGTTAATGGAGCAAATAAAATTGCAAAAAAACTAAAAATAAATAATTATTTTTATTTTTCAGGTATCGCTTGTTCACCAATATATACTTGTTTGGATAAAAATAAAAAAGCAAGTTTAGAATTTAGAACTCTTTTCATTCAAGAAATGTTAAAAAATAAAATTTTGATGCCATGGGTGTCAATCTCTTACAGACATAATAACTTAACATTAAAAAAAACGTTGGTTGGTTTAGAGCGAACTCTAAAAGTTTATAAAAAGGCTTTAGAATTCGGTCCAAAAAAATATATAAAAGGGCATATAATAAAACCTGTTTTTAGAAAGTTTAACTAGAAGAAATGAAACATGATGTATTTTTAATTGGAAAAGATGTGGACTTAATTGTTTTAGAATTAAAGCATGTTAAAAAAACAGATTGGTATAAGTGGCTTAATAATCAAAAGTTAACTACTTACACAAAACAAGGATATTTTCCAAATACAAAACATAAACAATTAAAATACTTTTTAGATAATCTTCATAAAAAAAAAGAACTTAATAAAAAATTGAGCGAAGATAAAAAACTTCAATTGGGTATTTTAAATAAAAAAACAAATAAATTAGTTGGAGTAATCAGCTTATTTCGTTTTGATTATTTTTCAAGATGTTGCGAAATTTCAATATTAATAAATTTTGAGAAATTAAATAATTCTATGAAAGTATACAAAGAAGCTCAAGATTTATTAATAAAACATGCATTTTTTAAGATGAATTTTAGAAGAATTCAAACTACAACTTTTTCAAAAGAATTATCTGATTTAGCAATAAGACTTTTTGGTTTTAAATTAGAAGGAGTGCAAAAAGAAAGAGAATATGTAAATGGTCATTATCACGATCTTTATTTGTTAGGACTATTAAAAAGGTATTATGTTAGCAATTAATAAAAAAGGGTTTGTTCATAAAAAAAAAATAATTGATAAGAAATCAATAAAAAATTTAAAGCTAAATATGCTATCAGTAATGAGCAATTTTATTACTTTGTCAAAAAGTAATAATATAGACTCTAAACTAGATAGTACATTTAATAGAATAACTAGAAAATCACCAACATTAAGATCTAATATATTTAAATCATTTTGTCAGTTATACTCAATACCTGAATTTATATACCAAAAAAAAATTAAAAAATTACTAAAAAAACTCGGATTTAAAGATCCAATAATTATCGGTTTTGGAATTTTAGCAATGGAACCAAATGAAAAAAGATTTTTATTTAATGTACATCAAGATTTAAGAACTATTTTTGCAAGCTACTTTGCTACAAATATTTGGATACCTTTAACAACAGGTAGAAATATTGGGGGTATGGGTATTTATGAAGAGTCTTATAAACTTGGACCAATCAAGCACACTGTTTCTAAAATTAATGGACATGAAGAAGTTAATTTAAAATATACTAAGAATTTTAAAAAATCAGAATTTGACAAACTTGAAGAGGGAGATTGCTATATTTTTAGCCCATATAATCTGCATTATTCAATTCCAAATAAAGGAGATAAAATAAGATGGACAGCTAGGTTAGTTATAGACGATGCTAGCAAAGCAAAGCATTTTACTAAAAAATTCGAACCATATGACAGAAAAAAATATTGTGATAGCAGAACTAATGAGGAAAGATTAAATCGAATGTTAGGAAAATATAAGAAGAACTAAATTGATAATAAAATATGTTTGAAAACTATAAAGTATATAAAAACAAAACAATTGAACAAGCTATGCAAATTCAAAAAAAAAATAGCTTAAAATGTTTAATTGTAGTTGACTTTAAAGATAGGTTTTTAGGTACATTAAGTGACGGAGATATTAGAAATGCTATTTTGAAAAAAATTAAAATATCTGAAAAAATTAATAAAATATTTAATAAAACCCCATACTTTTTTTATGAAAAAAATTATGACTTGAGAAATATAAAAAAATCCTTACTTAATCAAAGTTATCCATATGTCCCTATTTTAAATAAAGAAAAAAAAATAATAAATATTATAGATCTTAATTTTTTTGGAAAAAAAGATGAAATAAAAAAAATAAATTTACCTGTTGTAATAATGGCAGGAGGTTATGGTACAAGATTAAGACCTTCAACGAATATTTTGCCCAAACCCTTAATACCATTACAAGGCAAAGCAATTATCCAACATATAATTGATGAATTTAAATTATATAGTATTAAAAAATTTATTGTTTCAATAAATTATAAATCTATTTTGGTAAAAGCTTTTTTCTCACAACTAAAGCATACAGTCAGTGTAAGTTTTTTAAATGAAAGAAAACCCCTTGGAACTGCTGGTAGTTTAAGTTTTTTATTAAAAAAAAAAATTAACGAATTTATTGTAATTAATTGCGATACAATCATAAAAACTGATTTTAACGAATTTGTAAAATTTCATAAAATTTTTAAAAATGATATTTCAGTTGTCAGTGCTGTAAGCAATCTAGAAATTCCATATGGTGTTTGTGAAGTAGGAAAAAATAGAAAACTAAAGAAAATTAAAGAAAAACCAAAGTTTAGCTTTTTGGCAAATGCTGGCTGCTATATTATAAATAAGAAAGCTCTTCGACTAATTCCAAAAAACAAACATTTTGATTTTAACGAATTAATCAGTAGAGCAATTAAAAAAAAATTAAAAGTAGGTGCATATCCGATAGATAGATCAGACTGGATAGATGTTGGTAGTTTTGAGTATATAAATCAATTAAATAACTTGGGAGCAAAATGAATATTCTTTGCACAATATGTGTGAGGAGTGGCTCAACTACATTGAGAAATAAAAATATAAAAAAAATTAATGGCAAGCCTTTGATTTACTATACAATTAGACAAGCACAAAAAAGTAAACTGTTTGATAATATAGTTGTTTCAACAGATTCAAAAAAAATTCAAAAAATTGCATCTAAATATGGAGTAAAGAATTTTTTTCTTAGACCAAAAAGTTTATCTCATGGCACAACTCCAAAAATACCAGTTATTAGGCATGCATTAAAAAAAGCAGAAATTTATTTTAATAATAAATTTGATATAATTTTTGATTTAGATGTAACTTCTCCCTTAAGACTAGTTTCTGATATTAAAAAATCATATAAACAATTCTTGATAACAAAAAAAGATTTGTTATTTAGTGCAAATGAATCAAGGAGCAATCCATATTTTAATGCAGTTATAATTAATAAAAAAAAAATTAAGCCATTAATAAGATTAGGATCTAAAATTAAAAGAAGACAGGATGCACCTAAATGTTTTGATATAAATGCATCCATTTATATATGGAGAAGGAAGGCATTGTTGAAATATGATACTTTATATATAAAAAATAATTCTATTTATATTATGCCAAATTCACGAGGTATTGATATTGATACAAAACATGATTTTAAAATTGTAAATAATTTAATGAAAAATGAAATATACAAAAAAATTTAGTAATAAGGGAAAAACTGCTTTTGTTGTGGGTGGATCAGGATTAATAGGTTCTGAAATATGCAATGCACTAGCTGAGCTAGGATCAAAAGTAATTATTATTGATAAAGTTAAAAAAAATAAAAATTTATACTATAAAAAAAATATTTTTTTTTATAAAATGGATATTTCTAAAGTTAGTAAACTTGAGATCAGTTATTCTAAATTAATCAAAAAATATGGAATTCCAGATATATTCATAAATTCAAGTTATCCCAAAACTAAAGATTGGAAAAATAATTCATTTAATAAAATAAAATATTCTTCTTTTAACGAAAATCTCAAAATTCATCTTAATACTTTCTCTTGGCTCGCAAAATTGGCAGCTGACTCTATGATTAAAAAAAAGAGGGGGGGGACAATAATCCAGCTTAGTTCAATATATGGGATTGTTGGCCAGAATATTGAAATTTATAAGGGAACTAAAATGTCAGAAAGTATGACTTATTCCGTCATAAAAGGAGGCATTAACAATCTTACTAGACAAATGGCTTCTTATTATGGAAAGTATAATATTAGAATTAATTCTCTATGTGCGGGTGGTGTTTTTGACTATCAAAACAAATTATTTTTAAGAAATTATAAAAAGTTAGTTCCTTTAAAAAGACTCGCTAAAACTGAGGAAATAGCATCTACAGTTGCATTTTTATCATCTGATGCATCATCCTATATAACAGGTACAATGATTATGGTTGATGGTGGTTGGACTGCAATTTAATAGCATGTCAAAAAATCTATCAAAAAAAAAATGTTTTTGTTTACTAACGCCATTTACCTCCATATTTCAATATTTAGACCAAAAAGCTTATATTATAAACGAAATCTCTGTATCTTTTGATAATTTTTACCTAATCAATTCAGAGAACTTAGAATTTTTTCCTCGTAAAAAGAAAATTCCTTTAAAAGATTTTAAAAAAAAAATACCTAAGAATTGTGAAGTCATAGACCCAAATAATCCAAAGGAATTTTTAAATTTCGCTAAGGATAAAGAGTTAATAATATTTTGTAATATTGGAAGATTTTGGAGAGAATTTAGGACTCATTATTTATTAAAAAAGACAAATTCTAAAATGATTTACCTTCAGAATATTGGAAATTTTCAAACAACATTTTATCCAAAGGCTAGAATTTTCATATTACAATCTTTTTTTAAACATATACCACATAAAGTCGTAATTTTATTAAGCATTTTTGGATTGTTTCCAACTGTTGACTTAAGATTCTTATCAAATAGGATAAACTATGAAAGAGCAACAAATAATTTTTTATATAAACTTTCAAAAAACAATAAGTACTTAAATTTTTTTTATACCAAGGAATTTGTTCTTATTAATTCATTATCGCATGATGTGCATAAGTCAAATACATTAAGTATTACTGAGGAAAAGATTGTATTGGTTGATACAAATATAAATCACAAAGATAATCTTTTGTACTCTGGAAGAATATCAAATGAAAAAGTTGAGAAAAGCTATAAAATTATAGAAAATTTTTTAAAAAAAATATCATTATTATTTAATAAACCAGTTGTAGTTTGCATTCATCCTTCTTCGAATTTGGATCAAATAAAAAATTTTCTTAAAGAATTTGAGGTAGTTAAATATAAAACAAAAGAAAATATATATAAATCATTTCTTATTTTTTTTTATGACAGTAGCTCAATTGTAGATGCGCTTTTATTAAAAAAAAAAATTTTAGTACTTGAAAATGAGTTGATGGGAAAATCAATTTCAGAATTACACAGAATATATACCACTAAAATTGGACTTATTAAAATTAATTTAAACCAAGAATTTTCAATTGACAATAAAGAGGCTTTTTTAAATAAAATTGAGAATACAACTAATTCTCAAAAATTTAATAATTATATTTATAATAATCTTCAACCAGATGGTAATTTTAATGGTACAAAAAAATTCATACAAAAAATTAAAGAAAAATATTTTGCTTAACTCTAAAAAATATTTTTTTGAAAAATTAGAAAAATTTTCTAATAGAGAAGCAATTATAACTGAAGATAGTAAAATAATTACTTATAAAGAACTTTTAACAAACATTAAAGAGATAGAAAAAATAATTAAAAAACAAAGAAATAGAATATTTCTTTTGGCGGATAATAGCTTTGAATTTTTAATATGTTATTACGCAATGTTAAGAAAAAGATCAATAAGTTTTTTATTAAATTCTAGGCTAGAGAAAAATAAAATATATGAGTTAATAAAAATATATAAGCCACATTTTATATTTGATTGTGAAGGTTTGCATGATGAAAAAAAAAAAGAATATAATCTAATAAAGGTTTTTAATAATCTTAAAGTTTTTGAGATTAAGAGTAAAATAAATTACAGATATAATAATGAATTAGCACAATTAATTTCAACATCAGGATCAACAGGTAGCCCAAAATTTGTTAAACAATCTTTTGAAAATATTCAGATAAATACAAGGGATATAGTTAAAAGTTTAAAATTAAATAAAAATGATAAAACTATTACAACTATGAACCCAAGTTATACTTATGGCTTAACAAAAATTAACACACATATTTATGTGGGTGGAACAATAATTTTAAATAAAAAAACATTATTTGATAAAGAGTTTTGGAATAAAATAAAAAAATTTAAAGTAACTAATTTTGGGGGGGTTCCATTTTTTTTTGAAATATTAAAAAAATTAAATTTTCATAAATTTAATTTAAAAAATTTAAAACATATAACACAAGCAGGAGGAAAGTTAAACTTGGAGACACTAAAATATATTTATAAAAAAACTAAAGAATTAAAAATTAAATTTTATGTTATGTACGGGCAAACAGAGGCTGGACCTAGAATTACAATTTTAAATTATAAATATTTAGATGAAAAAATTAATAGTGTTGGAAAACCAATAGGTAAAAATCAATTATGGTTGCAGGATAAAAATGGAAAAAAAATAAAAGAATCAAATGTGATAGGTGATTTATATTGTAAAGGTAAAAATGTTATGATCGGTTATGCTTATAATTTAAAAGATTTAGAAAAAAAACAAGTAAATAATTATATTAACACAGGCGATTTAGCATACAGAGATAAAAATGGATTTTATTATATAGCAGGGAGAGCAAGAAGAGTAATTAAACCTTTTGGTTTAAGAATAGATTTGGAAGAATTAGAAAGATATCTTGAAAGTAAAAATTTTATTAATTGTGTTTGTATAGGAAATGATAGAAAAATTAATATTTATTCAAAATATATGGATGAAATAAGTAAAATTAAAAAAATAGTTTTAAATAAATTAAATTTAAAAAAAAATATAATATTTTTTTACGAACAAAGTAAAGTTCCAAGAGATAAAAATGGAAAAATTATTTATAAAATTTGAATTATGAAAAAAGAAAATATTTTTGATATTGAACCATTTAAATTTTCTGGATCTAAAAAAAATAAATTTATTTTAAATAATATAAAAAAATTAACAAAACATCATTATAATAGAAGTCACGAATACAAGAAAATACTTAAATTTTTAAATTTTAAACTTAACAGTAATAATAATAAAATAGAAAATTATCCTTTTTTACCAGTAAGACTTTTTAAATATTACGAATTACTTAGCATTCAAAAAAAAAATGTTTTTAAGACTTTAATGTCATCAGGAACTTCTGAAAATATACCTTCAAAAATTTTTCTGGATAAAAAAAATGCATATAATCAAACTAAAGTGTTAGCAAAAATTATGAATACTATCCTAGGGAAAAAAAGATTACCGATGATGATAGTAGAAAAAGATATTTCCAAGATTAATAGAAATAGTTTTAACGCTAAAGCTGCTGCTATTAAAGGATTTTCAGTTTTTGGAAAAGATTACACTTATATAATTAACGATAATAATACAATTAATCATAAAAAAATAAGTTCTTTTTTAGAGAAATTTGGAAAAGAACCTTTTTTTATTTTTGGCTTTACATATAATATTTATAATTATTTATTTAAACAGCTAAATCAAAATAAACTTAACTTTAATTTTCAAAATGGAATTTTGTTACATGGAGGAGGATGGAAAAAAATGGAAAAAATTAAAATTAATAATAAAGATTTTAAAAATATTTTAAGAAAAAAATTACAACTCAAGAACATTTACAACTATTATGGTTTGATTGAACAAACTGGATCAATTTTTATAGAATGCCAAAAATGTTCTAATTTTCTAACTTCAATTTTTTCTGATGTAATAATAAGAGATAAGCATATGAATGTACTTCAAGAAGGTAAAAAAGGTTTTATTCAACTTATATCACTCTTACCTAGAAGCTACCCAGGACATATAATTTTAACTGAGGATATAGGTGAAATTGTTGAAAATGATTGTAGTTGTAAAAATTTAGGTAAAAGATTTAAAGTCCTAGGAAGATCAGAAAAATCAGAAACTAGAGGTTGTAGCGATATTTAAATGATAGAAATTAAAAATGTAGATTTTTTAGTGGGTTCAAAGAAATTTTCCAATAAATCATTCGAACCTTTTAATGAGAAAGTATGTGATTTTCTTTCTGATTTGTCCAAAGATCTAAATCAATATCCTTCAATTAAAAGATATCCCGATATTGCAACCTTTTCTTTCTGGATAAGAAGAAATAATATTAATAAATTTAAAGACCACTTTAGAAGTAAGGAAATAAGATTAGGGTTAGGTTTGTTATTTCATATAACGCCATCAAATATTCCAACAAATTTTGCATACTCCTTAGTATTTGGTTTAATCACAGGTAATTCAAATATAATTAAAGTTCCAGCTAGAAAATTTGAACAAATAGATATTATATGTAAATCTATAAATAAAGTATTAAAGAAATATAAAATTCTCAAAGGGATGATTAATATTGTGAGATATAATGATCATGATATTTTAACAAAAAAATTTTCATCACTGTGTGATGGTAGAATAGTTTGGGGTGGAGATAATACTATTCAAAAAGTCCGGAAATATTTATTAAATCCTAGAAGTTTAGAAGTAACTTTTGCAGACAGATATTCATTTTGTGTGATCAATTCAAAAAAATTATCTAAAATAAATAATTTTGAACTAAAAAAATTGGTTGAGAATTTTTATAATGATACATATTTGGTAGATCAGAATGCTTGTTCTTCACCTCATTTGATTGTTTGGTTAGGCAAAGGAAATAAAAAAATAAAATTAAAGTTCTGGGAATATTTAAATCAGTTAGTAAAGAAAAAGTATGACATTTCTGAGTATGCCTCTATAGATAAATTAACCAAGTTATATAGAGATATAATTGAATTAAAAAATCTTAATAATTTTAAAAATTTTGATTCAAACCTGCATATAATTAAATTAAAATTTTTAGAAAAAAATAACCATGAGTTGAGAGGCAAATGGGGATTTTTTTATGAATTTGAAACAAATCAATTAAATAAAATAAGTAAGTTTATAAATAAAAAATATCAAACTCTAACTTATTTTGGATTTAAGAAAAATATTCTATCTGACTTTGTTTCAAAAAATAAACTAAAGGGAATCGACAGAATTGTACCAATTGGTCAATCTTTAAATATAAGTTTCTATTGGGATGGTTATGATATAAATAAAATATTAACTAGAGTGATTGATATTAAATGAAATTATTAACATTAAATAAAGAACAAATTTGTGAGTATCAGC
>MDSV01141973.1_pt1 | contig 18748 bp, 13 predicted proteins | sample 810851 | NCBI WGS metagenome assembly MDSV01 (sample SAMN05326640, study PRJNA326480) | marine metagenome | isolation source: seawater | place: Atlantic Ocean: North East | collected 2012 | reverse complement strand
CCAACTGTTCTGAAGTAACGCCTTCTCGCAAAAGCAGTTCCTGCGCCACTTCCAACTCCGGAGCCATCCACATATCATTACTAAACGGAATTCCATAAAAAGAATCAAACCCATGCGCCGTGGGTAGATATTTTTTTTGATGCCCCAAATGCCACTTACCAACACACGCCGTTCGATATCCAGCCTTCTTCATCAACTCCGCAAGCGTCTGCTCTTTCGGAGGCAATCCATGATCTCCTGAATGCGGAAATAAAACGCTATTGGCTAACCCCATTCGAACCGGATATCGCCCCGTCAGTAACCCCGCCCGTGAAGGCGAACATACCGAGGCAACCACATAAAAATCAGTAAACCGCATGCCTTCTTGAGCAAGCTGATCGATATGCGGGGTTAGGATATCAGGCGAGCCATAACAACCCACGTCTTGGTAGCCCTGATCATCTGTAAAAATGATTACCACATTTGGATACTCTCTAGTGCTTTTTGGTAAGCTAGAAGCCCAAGTCTCACCTACGTATTGTAGTATAAAAACAAGCCATAAATATCTCATAATGAACCTCGAGAATCATTTTCTAAAAATTCGGTAATCAGTTTTCTTACACCCACAGCCCGACCCGCGTCATGTCCTGCCTTCCGCACCTTTACATGTGTTACATTTGAAGCCACATACCGATACAAAAAACAGGATGGATCTGCATCATACTGCTCTCCCTTATCAGCAGCTATCTGTTTTCCTTGATAGCCGTTCACTTGTGCCCATAAAAAAGCACTCTGCTCAGCTGGTAAAAAATGGTAGCCAACGACTCCTTTACCACCTTCGTATGGAATTATAGGATCTTTTTCTCCTGAGATGGATAAAAAGCGACGACCAGATGGAGGTTGTATTTTTTTATTATATTGATTGCCACCAGTAGAATCATACCAAAAAGAGCCATTCTTGTACTGCTCTTCGACTAACTGTGAAACCACTGATATTCCCGCCTGAAAATCCGATAACGAAAGTTCAATCATTAAGCGATTTAGTAAGGCGCTTCCATTCGATATTCCCATAATCGTAATACGCTTAGGGTCTACATTCGGAAAAGTTTTTACGTGATCTAATATCGCCTTAATAAAATCAACATCTGGTGCCTTACTTCTCTGCCTACTTACATTCCATTGTCGATCATACCCATCTGGTGCAATTAATATATGTGATGATCTTTGGGTAAAATGACGCATCATGGATCGACCCTCGCCACCAGAACCGTGTAACTTAATTAAAACTGGAAAAGGTCCTTTCCCAGATGGAGCCATCACATGGTATGTACGCTCAAATAATAACTCTTGCGACCAACTTTGCTCATAGGTGAAAGAACCACTTTTTAAAAGAACATTCGCCTCTGATGTAAAACAAAACTCGGCGGAGAAAAGTATAATGAATCCATATAATTTAAAATGGTTCATATTTTATTCTTCACCTACTTTTGCTAAATCAATTCTTATCGGCTCCTCCGTATTTTCAACTAAATTAAAAGAAGCCATATAATCTTCTCCTCCGTGTTTAACGATTAGATCATATTTACCCTTAAATCCATTCAAAGGGACTTCACCTGCCTCTTTAAGTCGACCTTGTAAATGGGTATTCCACTCCTCATTGATCAATTGGTTCAATTCTCTTAAGACAGGTTTTACCCGTCCTTTTTCATCAAATAGCCCTCCTGGTAATCCTCGCCATACACCTAAATCTGAAAGAGCCCACCAAACGATTGTATTCACTGAGGGATGACTAAATGCCAATGTATAAAAGTCGCGTGCATAATCTGCTTGTCGTTTCATTAATTTTTTTGTGCTTTTCTGCTGTTCAGGTTTTTTTCCCGCCCGACGCTGATTAAGAAGCTTTTCTTCCCATGCCTGCATTTCAACCCAATCTGCGACACCCTCACAGCTTAGAATTGTTACTTCAGTAAAATGAATAGGAACACCATATGCTCCATAAGATTCCATCAAATCCCACATATATTTCTCAGTCCATATAGAATTCGCGTCCTGCATATGAGATTGCAACCCAATCCCCTTTATAGGTACCTGACGGTCTAAACAGGTTTTAATCATCTGATGATAGGAAGGGTGATCTAAATTAAAATGATTTACCAATCCATCAGCTTCGGGTCTTAACTTTTTTATTAAGAGCGCTAATTTCTCAGTAACATTAGCAGGACCTCCCTCTAAATCCATCCATCGGCGAATTCCTAACTGCTCATTGTGCAATCCAGGGATACCCTCCCAGACTGGCGCCTCATTATAAATGTCCCATTCATCAATCTCAGGATATAATTTCAACAACAACTCAGCATGCTGCATCACGTCTTGTCCTATTGCGTCAGCATCTCGCTCTTTATCTGAAATCCAATTAGGTATCACATTATGCCAAACTAAAGGATGCCCACGCACTCGCTTACCTTTTTCATGTGCCCAATCAAGCGGATGCTGAGAGTGCTGCCTTAGCCTCCATTCACCTTTGATTGTTTCATTACCACGCCAATAAAGTGCTATAGTAATATAATTAAAAAGCTGATCTACCTGCTCTAAAATATCAGGATAAGATGGCTCATCATAAAGTACATAGCTCCCAGCAAGTGAAACTCCAAATTGGAATTCATGCTCCTTAAGCTCAAGCTCTACTCTTGATCCAACTGGGAGCAATGAACCATCAGGTAAATGTAGGCGTAAATTTACCTGTGCTTTTCTATATTTCTCAATTCGTTCCTGAGCTCCATCTAATTCCCATGGAGTATGGTTATCCGGCAAAGCCGCAGATGCTATATTAGTATTGATTATAAAAAGAGTGGTTAAACAAAATGAAATTAAATGATTAGTTCTGGACATATCAATAGATTAAAGAGAGTCGGTATAAGTGCAACCATGAAAAAGACCCAAAACATCTTTATTTTTGAATAAATCTCTTAGTTTGAAATCCACATTGACTGATAAGGAAGCAATTCCAAATTTCCTGAGGACTCTGTGAACACACGCTCGCTCAATAAATCATGCCAACTTTCGGTTCCAATCAAATTAAGTTCCAAAAAAGGAATAGTTTGAACTCGATCCGTAATGTTATTCAGAACAAAGATACATTGGTTCCGATTCTCACTCTCCCGCCAGAAGGCAAAAACACCCGCTCCAAAATGCAAGGTCAACTGCGTTGCATTGGGATGAAATGCCTCTTGCTCCCGCCGAAGTTCCACACGGCGATTTAACTCATCCAATAGCCGTTTAGACGGATGCCCTTCATCACTTAGGGCCTCCCGTATAGCCTGTTCCTCCCATACTCGGCGATTGATTGAGCGCGGACGACCCGTCTCTTCCACCCGCTCATAATCATTTTCAGAGCCAAGGAAGCTGTGAATATAAATTCCCGGGATGCCCTCTAAGGCCAGTAGGATCGTATGCGCAGAAATCATTCGATCCACCTGAAAAGCGTCCTTTCCTCCTTCAATCGTGCCTTTAAAGGCATCAAATAAACTGATGTTAGCTTCATATGGTGATTTCGTTCCATCAGGCTTTTTCCGATGTGAAATATGCCCACCAAATTTCTCCAAGGTTGACAATAAAGCCGACTGCTCCTCCTCTGCTAAAAGTCCCTCAATCGGCCGCACCCCAATACCATCATGAGAAGCGATAAAGTTAAAATAACTGCGCCCGTGACGTGCAGGGGGCATCGACATCATCCAGCTTTTTAAATAAGTCGAATCTCCACTTAATAACGTGTAAATCAGAAGCGGGGGCAATGAGAAATTATAAATTAAATGGGCTTCATTATCGTTACCAAAATAACTTAAATTTTCGCGATTTGGCACATTTGTTTCGGTAATCACCACCGCATCCGGATTCATATGCTCAAGTAATAATCGAATCAACTTAACCAATTCATGCGTCTGCTCTAAATGAACGCAAGAGGTTCCCGACTCCTTCCACAAAAAGGCCACCGCATCCAACCGGAAATAGCGAATTCCATGATCCACATACGAACGCAAGATACGGCACATTTCCAATAACACTTCAGGATTAGCATAATTTAAATCAACCTGATCCGCGCTAAACGTGCACCACACCTTCCGCTCCTTACCTCTTCCATCCTCAAACGTCTGCAATAGATCGCTCGAACGTGGCCGTACCACCTCCGATGTATCGAACGAACAATCCGGTTCAATAAAATACCCCTTCCCTGGAGTACGGTCCTCTAGAAAATTTTCGAACCATTTTGATTTGGCCGAACAATGGTTAAGCACCAAATCCGCCATCAATCCCACCGATTCACCTAACTCAGATACCTCATTCCAACTCCCGAGCTCCGGATGTACCTCATCATAACTAATAACCGAGAATCCATCATCCGAGCTATATGGGTAAAATGGTAACAGATGAACTACATTCACACTTCGGCTTAAATGATTTCGGACAAAACGATTCAAGGTCACCAGCGGCGGTTCATCCAGCTTTTGAATAGAATCACCATACGAGATCAAAACCACATCATTCTCACTCCAGGGGCTTCGACCCCGAAGGTCAGTATATCTTTTTCCCTCAAGACCACTGGCCGATAAAATATCCTCACTCAACGTGGTTACATCACACTGTTCACCATATACCGCCTGCAAATGACCCGCCAATTGCTGCTTTAGCATTGGAATGGTTGTCGAACTTTGCGTTCCCTTACTATACTCGGCCATATCATCTTCTACGGCCTCCCGCATTTGCTCAAAAATATCCGGTACCGCCGAAACCACACGCTTCCAACTTGGAATGAAGGGCACATCTGATGGATTTTGCAGAAAATCATGACCCGCCTCCATAATGTTCTTTGCAAACATCTCAATCGCCATTAATTCACTGTGGCGGTCATACTTCAACCCATTCATGACAGCATCACTCTCGTAGGCATCCACCAAATCCAGTGCCAATCGATAATATGATGCCTTAATCGTACGCACACGTTCTTCTGCAAAAACCTCTCCAAATGTAGCCATTTTCCGAAACATCGACTTCGCAATATCCGTGCTCATTTTCGAAAGACCCCGACTTGCATCCTCAAAAGACATTGTCTGGTGCTTATGATCATAAAAATCAGAAATATCTACCTGACATACTTTATTTGCGGACTGATTTCGATAAATCTCCGAAAGCATCCCCATCTCAAGTCCCCAGTCCGATGGAATACGAATGTCATGCAGAATATCTTGCTGGAATGCAAATTCACCCGATAACGCATACTTAAAACTATCCATATAGGATAGATAATCACTCGGTCCACACACCTTCTCTAACGCCCGCAAGAGAGGTGTGATTAATAACCGACAAACCCGCCCATTCATTTTTCGATTCGCCACCCGCGAATAAAACCCCTTGCTATATTTAAAGTCCAGTCCCGGATGAATCACTGGATAGATGAGCCTCGTCAACATCTCCCGATTATAAGTCGTAATATCGCAATCGTGCACCGCAATCACCTGCGCGCGCTGCATCGCCAACACATACCCAAACATATACCACACGTTCCGCCCTTTACCGGCCTGTCTGGGCGAAATATTCTTCTCCTCCAGCAATGCATCTATCTTACGTAAACGCGGCCCATCATTCCACAATACCGACGTTCGTTGTGGCAACTCAGAGAAAAAATCAAGTGCATGAGCATATTCTTCTTGATTTGCACGATCAATCCCAATGACTATGTGATCCAAATAATCCAATTCTCCCAATATCTGCACAATATGTTCCAGAGCTTTCCCCTGTAATTCTGAGTAGAGGCTAGGCAAGACCAGCGTCACCGGACGCTGTTTCGCATACGCCCGCACCTCCTCTTCCTGCTGCTCAATCGATCGCGTTCGTAAATTATGAAAGGTTGTAATAACCCCGTTTTGATGAAAATCACTCACATTCAACCTCTTCTTTAATTTCACTTAACCAACTTAAAATCGCTTCATTCCAACCGCATGCACTCGGAAACGAAGCACGCCGAACCCTAGGAAACCTCTTGTGATTAACCTCATGATCGATTCGTGGAATCAAAATACCAACATCTGCCTGTTCCAACATTGACCAATCATTCGGGCTATCTCCCAATGCCACCGTACCCCACCCAAACTCTGGCATACATTGCTTATACCGATTCAATACCTTTTGCATCGCCATACCTTTACTCATATTTACCAACATTAAATGCATAAACTGCCCTCCACGAACCAATTTCACACCAGCTTTGTGCAACTGGTTAACAAACTCGTTTAACCGTTTCTGCGTATCTTCCCAAATGATTGGCTCAGTCGCCTGACGTCTCATCGACAGCTTAGCTTCTACTTTCGATAAACCCGTAAACTTCATCACATCCGTAAATTGCCAATCCGAAAAACCCACAAATCGGTAGCCATGCGCTTTCTTCAATTCCCCTGCCAATGTCACTAATTTATCGCGAGTAGACGTATCATATTCCTCTAAATTCGCATTCATCTCTGCTGTATGTATTACCGATCCATTCTCCGCGATACAGTACCCATCCAACTGCATTTCGTTCCGAATGACCGCCATCTCAGCCAGCGTCTTACTTGAATTCAAAATGATGGGAATAGAAGCCGCCCTCAACGCCTCAACGGCTGGACGAGCTGCTATCCAGTCATAATCTTCATCCAACAGCGTCCCATCTAAATCTGTAAAGACCAACCAACGCTTCATCTAATCACCATTTCCTTAACAACATGATTATCTTTTAATTGAATAAAAATATCAGCTCGCTCTGGAAACACTTCCCACATCCAGCGCGTTAGCCTTTCATAATGTGAAATAAATCGAATAACTTCTTCATCCGACATCACCCGCGATCCCTTCGAACCAGAAGCGTGTAACTGAGTCCTTAATTGATCTTCCTGCTTCATTCGGTTCTCAACAACCGCTTCAAAAGAAGGCGGTTGCAAGACTATCCAGTGTGAAAACATATCGTAAAAATGTTGATACTCAGCCCCCAAACGTGTGTTCACAAAATGACGCCACGTACCAATAGGATCTTCTATCTTTTCTAACATGTTCACTGGCTTTCTTAAAGCCTCCTCTGGTTCAGGCAAGGCACCTACACACCACCCCTCTAATAAAATAATGTCCGGCTCCTTCTCCAAACGTAGCCAGTGCGAAGAAGGCTCACGATCGTCATTCGCTTTATTAAACCGAGGGCTACAAGCCTCATTCCACTTCCCTTCCAAACAGCACTCCATAAAAGCGATCCCCAAGCCTATATCATGCGTACCCGGAACTCCACGCGTCTCAAATAAAGGATGCACTGTTTCAGCTAAAGAAATTCGCTCCGTACGAGTTAAATACAAATCATCCAATGAAAGGATTACTACTGATAACCCGTGCACCTCCTGCAAATATAGCTGAAGAAATCGAGCCAATGTCGATTTTCCACTCCCTTGCGCACCATTCATTCCTAAACAAAAGACTTCGGAACCCTTCCAATCCAGTATCTTCTCCGCTAATGGAACAAAATAGCGCTCTGCACGCTTCCGATAAGCCGCAGTTAGACCTTCATTATTAACAAAAAAATCTAAAATTGAATCCTTATTCATTAAAAATAACAAATCTGTGTTAATATTTAGCAAAAATATAAAATTGTAACTTTACATCCAAAAAAAAGTCTATTGCTTTATTTTAAATCAATAAACATTGAAATATACATGCACAACTTATGCCACATATTTTACAGCTTCAATACACTAAAGTATCCTAATAAAGCACTACTCAACTATCCAAGACGAACGAGTCGAGCGCTGACTTTTTTTTCGCCCCAACGGGCGTATCTGCTTAATTTGCGCATTCTTAGCCGACCGCCCCGTAACGCGCTTACGCCAAAGCTCAAACGACCGTGGTTTCAAATTCGCACGCATGATTCGAATCACCGTACCCTCCGATACCCCCAACTGCTCCTCGATCGCATGGAACGGAATTTCATCTGCCCATGCCATTGAAATTAGCTCTGAAATTCGACTTTTATCCATATTTATAAATCTCATCCTCGTGTAAATCCTTTCGAAAGAATCAAAAAAAAGCGTCTCCGCCTTGAAGCACTCCCAATAGATCGGTATCGTACAATTCCAAGTTGAAAAGCCAATTTCGACGTGGAGAAACCAGATCAATGTCGCAGAAAAAAAAGCAGGCCTACACCGAAGATAAAATCAAGACGCTCTCATCCCTTGAACATATTCGCCTGCGAACAGGTATGTATATTGGGCGAACCGGTTCGGGAGCGCACTATGACGATGGCATCTATATCCTCGTCAAAGAAGTCATCGACAACGGAATCGATGAATTTATCATGGGACATGGCGAACGAATCAACGTAAGCATTGAAGATGATATGGTAAATATCCGCGACTTCGGACGCGGCATTCCACTCGGTAAAGTTGTCGACTGCGTATCCAAAATTAACACCGGTGCAAAATATAACGACGACGTATTCCAATTTAGTGTGGGCCTCAATGGTGTTGGCACCAAAGCAGTGAATGCACTCTCCACCTATTTTCTCGTGCGGAGTCATCGCGAGGGTGAATTTGTCGAAGCTGAATTTGAAGGCGGTAGGTTAGTCCGAGAAGTAAAAGGGGAAACCGACGAACCTAACGGTACTCTTGTCTCCTTCTCGCCCGACCCTGCTATCTTTAAGAAATTTTCTTTTAACCCTGAACATATCGCTCGACGACTCCGCTTTTATGCCTACCTCAACGCTAAACTCAAAATCTGGTTTAATCGCGATCTTTTTCACTGTAAAGGCGGTCTTCTCGACCTCATCGCCGACGAAGGCCAGTTCGAAAAGATCTACCCCCCCTTCCACTTCGAAGATCCCACACTCGAGTTTGCCTTCACGCACACCAATCGCTTCTCTGAAGAGTACTACTCGTTTGTCAACGGACAATACACCTCCGATGGAGGAACCCACCTCTCCGCCTTCCGCGAAGGACTCTTGCGAGGCATCAATGATTTTTCTAATAAAAAATTCTCCGGCGATGACGTCCGAGAAGGGGTTCTTGGCGCAGTTGCCATCAGACTCAAAGAACCCGTATTTGAGAGCCAAACTAAAAATAAACTCGGCAACAGCGAAATACGCTCCGATCTCGTCACTCGGATAGCACAAGCAGTAGCACAAGCTCTCCACCGCAATACTGGAGAAGCCAAAAAGTTAGTTTCTAAAATAGAAGAAACTCAAAAATTGCGCAAAGAACTCAACTCTGTGAAAAAATTGGCACGCGAACGCTCCAAGGCCGTATCAATTCGCGTTCCTCAACTCAAAGACTGCAAACATCACTACGATCATGCCAAACAGAAACACCATGATACCCAGATTTTTATTACCGAAGGACAATCTGCCGCCGGCTCCCTCGTCAGCTGCCGCGATGCCAACATCCAAGCCATCTTTACTCTCAAAGGTAAGCCCCTCAACGTATGCGACCTCAACCGCGATGCCCTTTATAAAAACGTCGAAATTTACAACCTCATGAAAGCACTCCAAATCGAAGAAAATATTGAAGCACTTCGATATAATCAAGTCGTACTCGCTACCGATGCCGATGTCGACGGACTCCACATACGCAACCTAATGATCACCTTCTTTCTGCGCTTTTTCGAACCCCTCGTAGCGCAAGGTCATCTAAAAATCTTAGAAACCCCGCTCTTCCGAGTACGCAATAAGAAAGAAACACACTATTGCTATACCGAAGATGAGCGCATCGCAGCCATATCAAAATTAGGCAAAGGAGCAGAAATCACTCGCTTCAAAGGTCTTGGAGAAATTTCTCCCGGTGAATTCAAAAACTTTATCACACCCAAAGGCATCCGCCTTACTCCCGTCTCAATCGACGGAGACCACTCTACCACTGAAATTATCAATTTTTATATGGGCAAAAATACTCCCGATCGCCGCGAATACATTATGAATCACCTCGTGGTAGATGCTGAAATACTTTAGGAAAAAATCATGGACGACATAGACTCATCACAAAATGATCTCTTCAAAGAAACACCTACTCCCGAAGCGGAATCTCCCGCTCCGTCCAAGCCCTTTCATCCGCTCCATGCTGAACACGGACCACTCAAAAACTTAGTTGATTTCAACTTTCTTCAATACGCCTCTTACGTTATTTGTGATCGCGCAATCCCCTCCATCGAAGACGGACTCAAACCCGTTCAACGACGCATTCTCCATGCACTCAAAGAAAAAGACGATGGCCGCTTCATCAAAGTAGCGAATGTTGTCGGACACACAATGCAGTATCATCCACATGGCGACGCCTCTATCGCCGATGCGCTTGTAACCCTCACCAACAAACGCTATCTCATTGAAGGACAAGGTAATTTCGGAAATATCTACACAGGAGACCGCGCTGCAGCATCAAGATATATTGAGTGTCGGCTCACTCCCCTTGCTCGCGAAGAGATTTTCAATAAAGCGCTTACTGAGTGGATTTCCAGTTATGACGGAAGAAATCAAGAACCCGTTCATCTACCCTGCAAACTCCCACTCATGCTTATGCTCGGTGCCGATGGAATTGCTGTCGGACTCTCCACCACCATCCTTCCTCACAACTTCATTGAACTGCTTGAAGCACAAATCAAAATTTTACGAGAAAAGAAACGAACTCCTACTGAACTCAACCTCCTGCCCGACTTTCAAACAGGCGGGCTCATGGATGTGTCAGAATATAATAAAGGCAATGGGAAAATTAAACTACGAGGCCTGATCGAGCCACGTAAAAATACTCGCGTCGTTATCACAGAACTCCCTCATGGCGTAAATACCGAAGCCCTCATTAACTCTATCGAAGAAGCCGTGAAGAAAAAGAAAGTACCGATCCGAGCCATCGATGATTTTACCGCGGAAAAAGTTGAAATTGAACTCACGCTCACACAGGGCGCCGATCAAGGAAAAGCGATCGAGGCTCTCTATGCGTTCACCAAATGTGAAACCTCTATCACCAGCCGACTCATCTGCTTGAGAAATAACCGACCAATCGAACTAAACGTAGATGATGTCTTGCGCGAAAATACTCGCCAACTACTCGATATTCTCGAACGTGAACTTCAGCTTAAAAAAGAAACTCTACTCGACGAATTTCACAACAAAACTCTTGTTCAAATTTTTATTGAAAACCGCATCTATAAAGAAATTGAACAATGCAAAACCTATGAGGCTGTCCAAGATGCCGTATTCAACGGACTCGAACCCTTTGCCGATCAGCTCAAAAGATTCGTCATAACCGAGGACATTGAAATGCTCCTCGGTGTGCGTATCAAACGCATCTCCCTCTTTGATATTGAAAAAAATCGCAAAGACATCGATGCCATTCTCATTGATCTTGAAGAAGTCGAAAAACATCTTAATAGCTTAAAGAGCTTTGCCACACGATATCTAAAAAAGTTAATCAAAACCTACAAAGACATCTATCCTCGTAAAACCGAATCGACCGGATTTGAACAAGTCGAAGTCCGTGAACTCACCGCCACCGAACTTCAGATTCGACAAGATGAAAACGGCTATATTGGCACCGCCGTTAAAGGTGAAATCCTGCTGGAATGTTCCTCACTTGATAAAGTGCTTGTCGTCTTCGGTAACGGGCGTTATCAAGTCCTTCCACCTCCCGAAAAACTCTTTATTGATAACCAGCTCAATCGGTGTGAAATCTACGATCGGGAAAAAACCTTCACTGCGGTCTACACCGAAAAAAGTATTGCCTATATCAAACGTTTCCAACTAGGTGGCGCGATTATGAATCGCGATTACTTCATCGGAGCCTCCGAAAAATCAAAATTAATACTGCTCGAAGAAGGAACCCCTGAAGCACTTTATGTAAAATATAAGCCCGTCAAAAATCAGCGTATTCATCAACAACGATTCATGCCGACAGATACACCTATCAAAGGGGTAAAAGCTCGAGGTAATCGTCTCTCCAGTAAAGGCATTAAATACATCGATATTCAACCCGGTCGATGGTGGGATAAATCAGATAATGGGGACATCCCTGATGGGGTACTACTTTAAATTAATTTAAAGTAGTACTTTGTATACATAGGCATCTTCCTTGAGGGTTAGGAGTGCGCGCTTAATTTGATCTCCATCTCGCACCAAAACCTCATAGGAACCCAGAAATCCAGATAGTAAAAGTGTTCCATTCCGGGATGTTTTCTTAACAACATCTGTATGCCAATGATTTCTCATCAAATAGAGCCAAATTTTACCATTCAATTTAATTCTATTCTCATACAGCAAACTAAATGTTTTTGGCAGACCAGTTCTATCATCCACAAATCCTTCAATATCAAAAAAAGTCCATGCGATAATTCCTTTCACCAGCGAATGACTAAACCAAATTGTCATCATATCAGCAGTCATCTGAGCCCGCTCGAGCTCTGTGAACACGTAATCCTTCTGATCTCGGATTTCAAACTCTGTGGCCTTCATCGGCAAATCATATCTTCGAAATAGCTCTAGCCGCTCATAAATCACCTCTGGATCTACCGGCGCATGATATCGACTTTGAAACCCTAAGTGCGTTAATGGTGCCCCCTGTTCTAATAACCAATCTACCGTATCTTGGTAGCGCTCAATATTCTTTTCATTCCACGGCTTCTCATCTTTTGAAATGACTTTATAATCGTTAAGATATAGACCTGCATCTGAATTTTTCGCATGTTCTCGCGCAATTTTGAACCAGTCTACTATACAATCACGACCAAGAATGTCTTGGATATCATGATTCGTACGTGGCTCATTAATAACATCCCACTCATCCACATCCCATTGGCTTGCATAATTCTTTATTTGCTCATCGCAAAAGGAGCTCAAAGCATTGGGCTTTTCTTTTAACAAAAGAGCATTTGCATGCATATGCTTCCAACCAGGCCAAATTAAGGTATGCCCTCGAATACTCATTCCCATCGACCTTAGCCTAGGAATTACTTTCTCCATCATATGTGTAGGGTCTTTGTCTGCACTCAATTTATATTTGAAGGCATTGGCAAACCCCACTTGAGTTGCAAATTGATTTACTAACTTGAACCGCTCATGAAGATCAAAGGCCCAATTATAAGAGGCAACTCGTTTTCCAGCACTACTTTCCAGTGCATCAAGTTCACTAAAATATGGCTGTTTTAATGCCACCCCAAAATGAAACGCATGTTTTAATTGGCGGACACGAATATTTTTCTCTGAATAAGGAGTACCATCAGGTCGTGTTATCTGAAGATGTAAATCATGTTTACGATGAGCCTGAATCCGCGTTTCCGCCTCTTTACGCCAGGGTTCCCTACACGACTTGATCTGGGAAACTACCTTTTCAATACCCCTTGTGTCTGTACCTAGGTAAGGTGCTAAAAAAGGATCCGTCTCTGGAAGAGTGTAGGCGGAAGCCTCTATAGTCTGGACAGTCGGCTCAATTGCAAAGGATGGCAAGCAGATCAGCAAAAAAACCCAACCAGTTATCCATATATGCTTTATCGGTTTAATTTTCATTAACCACCTTTAGAAAAAAATCTCTATTTTTGAAAAAATGGTCGGAGTGACAAGATTTGAACTTGCGACCTCTACCACCCCAAGGTAGCGCTCTAGCCAGACTGAGCTACACCCCGACCCTACAATCATCAAAAGAAGCGCAGAAACTAGCACGCCCAAACCAAAACCGTCAACGCCCCTTGCAAAAAGAGTATTCCTTTTGCTTTTCAACCAACCACACTCAGTTATGATGTGAGCTTTATGAAAAATATTCCAGTAATCCAACCTACAGACCAAGAAAAATACTCTTCGGCGGTTTCTCTTTCAGATATGGAGATTTTTATTTTCCCCGAACTGCTATATGCTCTCGTATACGCTAACCTAATGTCGCCTCGTATTTGGGAATGGAAAAATCATCCATGGTTCAATAAAATCGATTCCATGAAGCCGTATAAACGGATTCAGAGATTAAAACAGTTCATCATTGACCATTACGAATTCAACTTAGATCTCGACACATGGGGACTCACTACTAAAGAAAAAGAGCTAGAACGTTTTTCTCCATTTATAGATGAAAAAACTCTTAGCCGTACCAACGCACTCTTCGGCTATGAAGGTGATAAACACTACTTCTCCCTCGATATTCGCAAGCACTTTGGACTAGATAAATATACCTCAAGTACTATTCCCTATTGGAAGACCGAAACTGTTGAAGCAATGGATGCTTTTCAATTTAAAGAAAATTACCGAATGGGTGCAGGCGAATGCGTTTCCCTATCTACTCTCTACGCTGCTGCTCTCTTCATTATTTGCGATATTCCTCTAGAAGATATCTTCCTTATTACAACACCCCTTCACTCACAGAATTTTATTCTAGTAAATGATGGGTTACTTACTAATAACCGTCGTCTTGTTACCAAAAATATGTGGTTTAATGGAACCGATCTTACTGCGAAGGCACAACGTGCACTCCGTAATGAAGAAGTCATTATTATCGCTAATAACCTAGGTTACATACACACTTTTTATCCAAACGCTACTCTACCAGCAAAAGAATTCAATCGATTTAAAAATCAACTGGATGCTTATACAACGACCAATATTACCTTCGAAATCCTTGCTAATTTTCTCCGAGAACGATCTGATTATCAAAAATGTTTCCAGATCAAATATATACGCCATGGAAAAGAGCAATATCTGCCCTCTGAGCGAGCCTATGCCTACGAGCATGGAAGCCCCTTTAAGGTTTCTGATAATTCGACTCGAGATAAGCTCATAGAACAAATTGATGAACTAGATTTCTACACTGAACCAATCGAGGGACGCATACAGCTCACTAAACTTGCCGATTATCTCAAAAACAACCCAATCTCACACTATGATCAAAAAAACCTAGAGCAGCTTGCTTTAAAAATTGATTGTTGCCCAGACATGCTCATTAAAATGAGTGTTATAGAGGCTCTAGTGGATTTTATTCATCTAAATCCACAACTTCCTGAACTTGATCAGAAAACTATTCAAACACCACTTCCAATTAATATTCAACCCGGTATGACTCACGAAGAAATTCAAATTCAATTAACCGAAATGCGGGAGAAAAACCCAGTAGCCGACCTCGCTTTCTATGCCGCACGTGATCTCAGTAAAACCCATTGGACGCCCTTCCTAAACGCTGCAATTAAACGAAATCCCGTCATCTTAGAATCTACTCAGAATAATACTGATGAACAACTTATTCAATATCTGCATACATTACCAAATGAATCAATATACGATGAGACTCGTGTGGCTCAACCCGATGAAGTTTGGAATTTTCAACGCGGTGACGGGTTAGAACGAGCTATTGCACTTGCGGTCTGCTGGAAAGCTCGGCACCAAAAAGAAGTCATCAAACTCGACGTGCAACCTACAAAGGTAATATTAATATTCGATACTAACATCATTACATTCCCTTCCAACAAAGGCCTCCAACATCAGGTGAGCTTGTGATTCAACTTTTTCTTCTCTTTATCGCCCTGCCCACCTTCGCCCTATCCAGTGAAGTCTGGGGCTATCTCATGCAAGGCGAAGAACGCTTTTTCCCGGTTAAAACAAGCATCACCGATATCGCTCACTTTAGTGCCACTGTGCAAGCAGATGGCACACTAAAAAACCCATTAAAAACGCCTCCACAATTACCTCATGCAAATGAAATAATCCGCCACCACCTAGTCATCACCGCGCCTTGGAACTCCGATCTATATCACCACTATTTTGACCCCGATCTTCCATTTCGGGATCGCATCATTCAACAAATTGTACAACACACGAAGCCATATGATGGGGTTCAAATTGATTTCGAAGGCATTGCCAGTCGCGACGGAACTGCTTTTCTCAACTTCCTTATTCAGCTCAAAAAAAACCTTCCTGAAGATAAACTATTTAGCGTTGCTGTCATGGCCCGCTGGGCAGCCCATAAACAAAACCATCCACGCGATCCCTACGACTACCCCATCATAGGTCGCATTGCCGATCGCGTTATCATCATGGCATATGATGAGCACTATCGCACAGGAACCCCTGGACCCATCGCATCCCTCGACTGGTGCAAACCCATCTACGAATATGCACTTCATACGATCCCCGCTCACAAACTTATTATGGGGATTCCACTCTATGGTCGCGCATGGCAACCCGAGACGTTAGCTAAAGCCTATAAAAATCGAGAACTTCAAAAAGAGGTTAGAGTCCGCTCCATTACACCTCTTATTGATCTTGAAACCGGAGGCCATTTTTCCTTCACTGAAACCGTATCGATCGAGGTCTATCATGAAACTCTCGAATCGATTCGAGCCAAACAACAACTTTATCTAAGCCACCCTATCGGCGGTACCGCCTATTGGCGTATTGGCCAAGAACCAGCTCAATTCTATTTCAAAAATTGATTGATAATAATCATTAGCGAAATTGAATTAAAAATAAAGTCACTACGCTTTTTCAGATATTACCTGTAATAACTTCACTGGTTCTTATTGTTTCATATTATAAAAAAACAGGTTCTTAATTAAGAACCTGTTATCTGTTTTATAAAACAGGTATTTACTCAACCGTTCAACTCTGCTTGTAATTCTGCGTCCGATGCTAAGACATCAGCAGCCATTTTTTTCTTATAAGCCTTCATTTTACGACGCAAGGCTGCATCAGAAGTGCCCATAATTTGTACAGCTAATATTGCCGCATTAATTGCACCCGCTTTCCCAATAGCTACCGTAGCGACCGGCACCCCTTTAGGCATCTGAACAGTTGAGAGCAAGGAATCTAATCCATCTAAAGCCCACCCTGTTACAGGGATTCCAATTACTGGAAGCGTTGTATGCCCAGCTAAAACTCCACATAAATGAGCTGCTCCACCAGCTGCACCAATAATTACTTTATACCCGCTCTTTGCCGCGTCTTCAGCAAAGGCAGTTGCTTCGTGCGGCGTTCGATGGGCCGACATTACTTTTACAGTACTCTCTACGCCAAATTCTTTCAACGTCTTGACCGTATGCTCTAAGGTAGTCCAATCTGTTTTACTTCCCATTACAATTGCTACTGTTGGTTTCTTACTTGCCATCTATTATTCTCCTTAATTCTCTGTGACCAATATCGTTTCGATAAAAAGCACCCTGATAACTGATTGTCTCGACAGCAATATAAGCTTTTGAGAGTGCATCTTCGAGATCATCTCCTATTGAAGTTATTCCTAATACGCGTCCACCTGCCGTAACAATCTCTTTCTCCTCCAAAGCAGTTCCGGCATGAAAGACCACCGTATCTTGAACCTCATTCGCAAGAGCAATATTTCCAATTGGAAGTCCCTTCGAGTATGCACCTGGATAACCTCCTGCCACCATCACAACACAAGCACTTGGCTGCGGTTTCCAATTAATTAGATTATTTGATAATGTTCCATCAATCACTGCATCCAGCGCCGGTAGCATATCTCCGTTCCAACGCGCTATAACAGCCTGTGTTTCAGGGTCTCCAAACCGACAATTAAACTCTACTACCGAAGGCTGATTATCATGTATCATAAGACCCGCGTACAATACTCCCTTATAAATAATTCCCCGTCGCTTTAACTCCGCTAAAATAGGTTCATACACTTCATGAATTACTTTTTCTCGCACGATATCGTTCACGATTGAAGCTGGTGAATATGCCCCCATTCCACCAGTATTAGGTCCTTCATCTTTCTCAAATATACGCTTATGATCCTGTGAAGAGGCAAGCAGTGCAATATTCTCTCCATCAATAAGTGCCAAAATCGATGCCTCTTCACCAACCAGAAAATCTTCAACAACTACACGACAGCCCGCTGAACCAAATGCATTACCCTCTAATGCATCTCGAATTGCATCCTCAGCCTGATCAATAGTCTCAGCTACCGTCACTCCTTTTCCTGCTGCCAACCCATCTGCTTTCACCACAATCGGAGCACCGTGTTTCCGCGCATACGCACAAGCCTTATCTGCATCCGTAAAACTTCTATAAGCCGAAGTAGGCACCCCAGCTGAAGCCATAACCTCTTTTGCAAATTCTTTACTTCCCTCTAGTTCAGCTGCTGCCTGATTAGGACCAAATACACGTATTCCATCTAACTCCAAGCGATCTGTTAATCCTGCACACAATGGAGCTTCCGGACCAATAACCACCAAATCCGGACGTTTCGAACGACACCAATGACAAATCCCTTCAAGATCAGTTGCCGCAAGGTTCACATTTAAGCCCAACTCAGCCGTGCCAGCATTACCTGGTGCACAATACATTTCAGGCTGCGTAGAATCATTCGCTAATTTCCATACCAATGCATGCTCACGACCGCCACTACCAATCACTAAAATTTTCATTTAAGAAACTCCTTAAAGCACGCAATATACTCACCCAAGCCTAAGATGAAAACTACAATTTCAAATTGAGGTAATATCCCCTTTTTTCTATCACCTGCGTCTTCAATCCGCTATCCCTAGCAATCATGGAAACGGCACTCTTCAATTATGATCTACCCGATCAACTAATTGCACAACAACCTATGGAACAACGAGATGCCTCTCGGATGCTCGTTCTTCACCGGGAAACAGGTGATATTGAACACCGTACTATCCGAGAGATCGGTGATTATCTAACTCCCAAGGACTGCCTTGTGCTCAATAACACCAAAGTCATTCCTGCTCGGCTCTTCGGAAAGAAACAAACAGGTGGAAAAATTGAAATCCTTCTGCT
>MDSV01165298.1_pt1 | contig 18755 bp, 12 predicted proteins | sample 810851 | NCBI WGS metagenome assembly MDSV01 (sample SAMN05326640, study PRJNA326480) | marine metagenome | isolation source: seawater | place: Atlantic Ocean: North East | collected 2012 | reverse complement strand
GCGAGAGCTCTCGCCGCGGCGCGGCGCGGCGGTCGGGATCCCGACGAACAGCGGGCCGTCCGCCGCGCCGGCGGCGCCGGAGACGCCCGACGCCGTCTCGGCGACGCTCTCGCCGAACCCGCGTCGCCGCGGTTTCCCGGTCGAGAGCCTCTGAACGCGTCGTCCGCGTAGAACCGACGCGGTGTGCTCGTCCGCGCGCGCGCCGTCCGCAGCCGCGAACGCGGGGTCCACCTCTTCGTCGCGCCGGGTTCGCCGCGCGCGCGCCCCGCCGACGAGCCGGCGCTGCGCCGGGCTGAGATCCGTCTCCGACGCGGCGGCGGCTCTCCCCGCGCTCGCCGCCGCGATGCCGTCCGCGCCCCCGCCTCTCCGCGCGCCCGCGAGCGAGAGGAGCGCCAGCCGGTACACCGCGAAGAGCGCGGCGGCGCCGCTGAGCGCGTCGATCGAGGCCGCGAGCGTCGCGCCCGAGCCCACGGTGGCGCGCGCGAGGCGCGCGAGCAGCGGCACCAGAGCCGAAAACGCGAGGAGCGCCCTGGCCTGCGACGCGACCGCGCGCTCGCGCGAGGCGTCCGCCCGCAGGAAGGACTTCACATCGGGGTGCTGCCACTCCGAGAACCGAGGGCGGTGGAACATGCCGCCAAGCGCCACCCGGGGGCGCGTCGGAGGCGTCCGCACGGGCGTGCCCCACGAATTGATCCGCGTCCGCGCGGTGCGCGCCGTGACTTCGGTTCAAACGTTGCGCGCTTGCGCCGGTCGAGAGACCGACGATCGGTCGAGCACCGGAGCACGAAACCAGAGCGACGGGTGGAGCGGGGACGATTTTGAAACTCAAGTCGATGAAAACAACCGTAAACTACTTTTTGCCCGCGACGACGGGGTCCGGCCGCTCCGAGAACGTGGTCTTCTCCCGCACGACGCCCACAAGCTTGTACGTGGTCTCCGACCCGCGCTTCGCGCACTTCTGCAACACCGCGAGCGGTCGCTTAAGCCCCTTGCGCTCGCCGTGAATGCGGTACTTGCCGGTGTGGATCGTCGCCTTGCCTTCGCCTCCCTCATCTCTCGAGAACGTGCCCACCCGAGGTCGCGCCTCGCCCTCCACGACATCGTCGAAGTGCAACTTCCCCTGGAGCTCGATCAGGCCGAGCTCCTCGTCCGCGCCGACAGCCTTGAGAATCCTCAAGGCCATCGCGAGCTGTTTCCGGAAGAGTCGCGCGGTGACGTTGCCCGACGCGCGAGTCGATTTGAAACGGCGAGGCGGACGAAACTCGAGTTTTTGGCGTCACGCGGACAGTGCGACGCTGCGAGGTTTTGGCAGGAAAAAGTGAAAAGCGCACTTCTGGACGCGCGAGCATGCTGGCGACGGAGGCGAGCGCCACGGGCGCCGCCGTCGTCGCCGACGCGCTGGCGCCCGATGTCATGACCCACCTCGAGCGCGACGTCGCCTCGTTCATCGACGCGTTCGACGGGGGTTACGAGCCGCCCTCCAGGCCGGGTTCCCTCACGTCAGGTGCGCGACGACGCAGCCGCGAGCCTTCACGCACGACGCGCACGCTCCTTCGCCGTGCGCGTTTCGTCCGTCACCCCGCTTCGCGCCTGACGTTTCGCATCACCCAACGCACGCAGGGACGTTCTGGATGCCCACGCGCGACATGCGCGCCGCCGGTCCCTGTCGCAATGGCGTGGAGCGCGCCATCGCGTCGCTGGCACGCGCGCGCGCGGTGCGCGACGCGGGCGTGCGCGTCTTCGCCGACGACGCGAGCGAAAAAGAAAACGTGCGAGGCGCGGAGTGGTGGATCCAAGACGTCGCGCGCGACGAGCCGCCGAAGACGTTCCACACGGACTGCGACTTGGTCATGCGCGGCGGGGCTTCGCGCGGAGACGGCACCGACGACGCGGGCGCGACCGAGGTCGCGCACCCGGCGGTCGCGAGCGTGTTGTACGTCTCGAACGGCGGCGGGCCGACGGCGGTGTTCGGGCAAAGAAGGACGAAGCGAGACGAAAGGATGAACGACGCGGAAGCGTCATCCTCCGAGACCTCCGCGGTCGCCGCGTTGACCCCGCGGTACCCCTCGGAGGTGGCGGTCGTCCGTCCTCGCCGGAACACGCTGCTGCTGTTCGAGGGGGACAGGTACCACGCGGTGATGCACCCCGCGAATTCGAGTGACTCGGAATCAGGGGCGCGCGGCACGGAGGCGCCTCGTCAGCGCGTCACCGTGTTGGTCAACTGGTGGCGGGAAAGGCCGCGCGGCGCTGCCGATCTCCCCGCGCGCTTCGTCACGCCGCGATTCGTCCCCGACCGAGAAGAAGGGAAGGAGAAGACCGCATCAGGAGCAGCGTCTTCGAAACCGCGCGCGCTCGCGTTGCCGGTGGTGCGGGTGCCGCACGCGTTCCGCGAACACGCCGCGGCGTGGCGCGCGCAAACCGTGCCGATCGCGTTGGCGGCGGCGTCGCGCGGCTTGTGCTTCGTCGCGCGATACGCGCCGGCGCCGCCGGACGCTTTTGTCGCGCCGGGGCGCGACGAGACGAGCGTCCAGGAGTGGCCTTTCGAGGACGACGACGCGTTCTGACGACTCGAAAGACGCGTCGAGACGCTTACGTCACGTGCCTACGCGGTGTGCGCTGGAGTGTTATGTCGTATATACCTATCGTGTCCGTCTCGAAAACGCGCGTCGTCTCGTCGTCGCCGAGGGGACGAGGGTGCATTTTTAGATTTTCGCGTACTCGGGGTCCGCCTCGCCCATCCTGCTCCTGATGTGCTCCTCGAGCTTCTTGAAGTCGGGCAGCGACCTGAGCTCGATTTTCTCCTGGTTCTTCAGCGTGATCACCATGTCGCCCCACAGACCGACGCCGCGGCCGATGGCGATGACGTCCACGATCTCCTCGATGGGCACGTCCGTGCGCTCGGTGCGCAGGGGCGACGTGGACATGACGGAGACGCGCTTGTCGGTGATTTTGTACGACGCCCACAGCCCGCGGCCGATGGCAGAGATGGTGAGCGGGAGCCACACCAGGGTCCAGGACATCGCGACGTTGGCGATGATTTCACCGCGCGCGGGGGGACCCTCGTACACGATCTCCTCCACGCCCCAGTTCGCGCCGGCGGGCTCCTCCACGGAACCCACGACGGTGAAATCCGCGACGCCCTTCCGGCGCTGGCCCTTGGGAGGGGCCTTGGGCGCGGGCGCGTCGTCGCCGGCCGTCTTGGCCTCGGGGTCGACCGCGGCGCGCTTCGAGCGCTTGCCGCGGAGGACGCCGAGGCGAGACTCGAAGTCGTCCTCTTCCGCGGGGGCGTCCGTGGAGGACTCCTCCGCGCGCGCGCGCACGGAAAGGCGCGCGGGCTGAGGCGCGTTGAGGGAGACGCGCGAAGCGGACGCGCGCGCGCGGGACGCCGAGGCGCGGGGCGCGGCGGACGCCACGACGGGAGTCGCGACGCGGGTGGTCATGGCGAACATGATGCGGTGATGAGCGATGGAGGTGGTCGCGAGGGGTGCGCCTCGAGTACTGACTCCGGATAGACGCCGATCGCTTTACGCGTGAGCCACATCGAAAGGTCCTACGCGACTCGGACCGACGGACGCGTGGCAGCGTGCGAGCCCTCGTGGCCGTTCAGCGGAGCGCGTGATTGGTCGAGGGCTGGGACGCGCTCGAACCGACGAAAAAGTCGTTGTTTTCGGAGGCGCGTTTTCGCCAAAGCGCGATTGCGAGGCACTTCGCGAGGCGCGGGGACACGCGCGCGCTCGGGAGGGAGGCGCGTGGCGAAAGGAAGCAGAACCATGCGCACCGTGTACGTGAACGCCGCGACGCCGTCGGCGTCCGGCCGCCAGCCACCGGGACGCCAGCCGCTCGCTCGGAGCGCGTCTCGCGCGACGCCGTACCCCCCCGACGCTCCTCGGCGCCGAGTCGCCGCGACCGCCGCGGCGTCCCCCGCGTTCGTCCCCGCGCCCTTCGTGGCGCTCACGGACGCGCGCGGCGCGGACGCCTCGATCCCGCACCTACAGAGCGACCACCTGCCGGTGTTCCTGTATGAGACCGTCGTCCCCGTCGCGGGCGTGGACCTCAAGCTGGTGCTCCCGGAGAGCGAGGACCTCGTGGTGGACATGTACGCGGCGCTCGGGCGGCCGGATGACGACCCGCACTGGGCGACGCTGTGGCAAGGCTCGGTGGCGCTCGCGGAGGAGGTGCTGGAGAACCCGTCGCTGGTGCGCGGCAAGCGCGTGCTGGACCTCGGCACGGGGCTCGGGCTCGCGGGCATCGCCGCGGGCCTCGCCGGGGCGAAGGAGGTGGTGCTGACCGATCGCGAGCCGCGCGCGTTGTATTGCGCGCTGTGCGCCTCCGCGGCGAACGGGCTGCGCGTCGACGACGAGGCGCTCGACGAGGCGCTTTTCTCGCCGGACGCGCCGGGTTTAGACGGGGTCCCGCTTCCGAAAGTGCTGGCGTTCAGTGATCCGACGGATCCGTCGCCAGACCCGGAAGACGTCACGCGCGACTCGCGCGGCTCCCCGGGGCGCGTCTCGGCGGCGCTGCTGGATTGGTTCGCGCCCGAGTCGGCGACGTTGGGCGACGAGGGATTCGACGTCGTCCTGGCGTGCGACGTGCTGTACACGCCGAGCGCGGTGGACGTCATCGCGCCGCTCGTGCGTGACCTGGTCCGCGGAGCCGGTGGTCGTGACAAAAAACAAAAAGGCCTGTTCGTGCTCGCGGATCCTCCCGGGCGGTTCCCCGAGAACCACGCGCGGTTCCTGCGGTTGATGGCAGCTGACGGCGACGGGGGCGGCGAGAACGACCCTTCGCGCGCCGCCGTCGCGGCGTCCGCGCGCGCGGACGGAGAGACGTCTCGCGAGTGCCTCAATCTGGAAGGCGAACCGATGGTCGTCGACCTGACGACGTACGTGATCGAGAGGTGATCGATCGCTCCGGGGGGAGGGGGGTGTATGAGCGGGTTCTTCGCGGCGGTCGCGACGCTCGAAACACTCGAAAACGGAAAACGTCTCTTTTCGCCGATCGCCTAAACTTTCACAGACGACATCGCCCCACCCGCGCGCCGGTGTCCGTGTCGGGACTCCTCAAAACCCGCCGGGACGGTGTCGCGTGTTTTTTTAATCGAGGGCTCCCTCCCGGGCGTCCGATCACAGTCGCACGCCCGAAGAGCCGCGAGGGTTCTTCGCGGGCGGCGCGTCGGGTCGCGCGTCTTCTCGGCGGCGCGATGTTCAAGAGCCTGAGCGCGGTGCAGAAGGCGTTGGGCGCGCTTCCGGCGGCGATGGAGCCCTCGCGCGTGAACGGCAAGTGGCACGCCCCGCGGTTTTCCCGACGCAAGCTCGCGGAGCTGCGGAAGGCCGCGCTGGGGTTCGACTTGCCCTGGGAATGGGACCGCGAGCGCAAGCCCGTGCGCGAGCGCGAGCCGAAGGGACATAAGCACGACCGGGAGCGGCCGATGCGCGAAGCGAAGATCGCGGCGGCGCTCGCGAAGCAGCCGGAGCTGGTCGCGGCGTACCGCGCGAAGAGGAAGATCGTGCCCACGACGTTGGAAAGACTCACCATGTCCGCCGCCGAGCTCGCGCTGAAGCGGCGAACCGCGGCGAACCCGCAGGGGAAGAAGTAGTCGTTCGTTCCGTGAATTGGGAAGCGCGCCGAGACGCGCGTACGTCCGAGGCGCGCGGACGGTAGTCCACGCGCTCGACCTGTCGTAGAAGCGCGACGCGCTCTTTCCGGAGCGCCTCCGCGACGCCCGCCTCGGAAAAGGAACGAAAACTCTCTCATCGTATTCGACTCGTCCGTCGTCGTCGCGTCGCCGCGTCGTCGTCACTCACGGCGGCGCGCCCGTCTTCATGACCCACGTGCTCCCCCGGCTGACGCACAGGTCCGAGAGGCAGCGCATGTACACGGCGTTGCTCGGCGCGACGCCGAGCGCGGCGGCGGCGCCCTCCATGACGTCCGTGCGGCGCACGGCGCGCGACCGCCGCCGCAGCAGCTTCAGCAAAAAGTCCCGGAAAGGGTCCACCGCCGGGTCGCCGACAGCGCGCAGCGCGCACGCGCCGTCCACGGAGACGACGTTTTTGCCGAGCGCGCCCAGGAGCTCGGGCTCGCGCAGCAGCGCGAGCGGCGCGAGCTCGGGGTCGCCGCTGCGCTCGAGCCGCGCGCGCACGGACGAGAGCCGCACGACGCCCTCGTCTCTCATCGTGGGCAGGATCAGCGCGCGCGCGGCGCTCGCCGCTGAGTCCGCGACCCCCGGCGGGGGAGGGGGCGGCGCCAACGACGCGGCGGCGTCCGCGTCCGCCTCGAGCCACGGTGCAAGCGCGCGCCATCGCTCGTTCTCGCGCCGCACCAAGTCGGGGTACTTGGAGATGAACTCGTGGTCCGTCGCCTCGGCGAACGTCCACCCGTCTCCGGACAAAAAAGCGTCCTCCGCGGTTCCCGTCGCGCCGGCGCCCTTGCCGACGACGCCTTTGGCGCCCCGCCCCGGCGCCGCCACGGCGAGCTCCGCGAGCACCTCGCGCCTCAGGCGCTCGAGCCCGAGCTCGCCGGGCGGCGGCGGCGGCGCCGGCCCGCGGCCGAAGGCGTCGGCGCGCATCTCTCGCGCGCGCGAGAAGTGCAACAGCGCGTGGTCGCGCACTCTTTCGCGGCGCGCGTCCCCGCCGCAGCGCAGCGCCGAGCACGCCACCCAGCAGCCCTGCACGAGGTGCGCGACTTGCGCGAGCGCGGCGAGCACCTCCTCCGGGTCGGATCCGGCGGGCGCGAAGTGCATGACTCGGGAGAAGCGGAGCACGGTTCTTTGGCCGCGCGCGAAGAGCGCGTGCACGCGCTGCGCGAGCGGCAGGCTCTCGAGCTGCGCCTTGGACAAACCCCGGGTTTCGTTTCGGGACGCGCTTCCCGAAACGTTTCCCGAGCCGCCCCCGCGCGCCGCGGGTCCCGCTCCGTCCCCGCCGTCCCCGTCCACGCCGAGCAGCCGGTCCGACGCGATGGGGCACACCGCGTCCAGGTACGAGGCGGCGGTGACGGGTACGCCCGCGGGGGGCGCCTCGGGGAGTGTCGGGACGCCGCCGCGCGCGGTTCCCTTCCCCTTTTCGCCCTTCGCCGTCGCCGACGCCCCCGCGCCCGCGGAAGACCGCCGCTCCGCCGGGGCGGCTTCTCCCTCCGTCCCCCGGGCCACGGTGACGACGCGCTCGCGCGCCGCTACCGCGTACGGGTGCGTGTTCGGCACGGGGGTGAGATTACACCACCGCTCATCCTCCTCGAGCTGCTTCAAGTACGCGTGCGAGTGCAGCCGCATCTCCGTCTGGCGCTCCGTCTCGCGGCGTTTGACGTGCACCTGAAGAGGCACCAGCGAAGATCCGCCGGGATCCGTCGCGGAGACGCCGGCGGCGGCGAGACTCTCGCCACCGACACCACCGAGAACCGCGTCGTGTTCGTTTTTCACGCGCGCGCTCTCTTCGCCTTCGCGCACGCCACCGCGCGCGCCGCCGGCGAAAGTCTCGCGGCCATCCTCGTCGTCGGCGCGGCGCCTTCTCGCGCCGTCCCGCTCGGCTCTGTTTTCCTCGCCCCGCGTTTTTTCCCCGCCCCCCGCGTCCTCCTGCTTCCTGCGGTCGTCCGCGGCGTCGAGGTGCGCGAGCGAGGGGCGCATCTGGAACGCCGCGTCCACGGGAGTCAAGTGCAAGGCGCCGTCGCGCATCGCCGCGACGCAGTACCCCTCGCGCACGGGCGTCTCCGTGGATATCAAAACGCGGCGGTCGGCGCGCAGGTTCGGCGCCGCCTCCGGGTCGACGTTTTTCGGGTTCGCCGCCTCGCCTTTGTTTCGCGGGAGCTCGATCTCCAGCTTGCCGCTCTTGGGCTTGTACCGCACGGCGTCCACGTGCTGGATGTCGTACGGGCGCTCAGCGGGGCGCAGCGGGTACTGAAGCACGCACAGCGCCTGGTCCGCCGCGCGCGCGCGGTTGAAAAACACGGGGATGCGACGCACGACGCTGCGTTTTTTTTGGTGAATGATGTCGACGCCGAAGAGGTGAAGCGCGCGTCGCGAAGCGCGAGGAGCGGGGTTCGGAACGGGGATTGATCTGTCGGTCAGACGCGTGCACGTCGGCGGGGGACGGCGAGCGCCGCCGCGGCGCGCTCGCGGTGCCGGGAAATCAGCCGGGTTGCGGGATCGGGGACTCGGGGAAAAGCACAGCGGTGGCGGCGGTTGCCCCGAGTCGACCGCTGTCGACCGCCGAGCGCGGGGAGAGACGGGCGCACACGCACGGGTTATCTTTGTCCGCATCGCGAAGCGCATCATCGGTCGCCATGGTTCTCGCGCGACGGCGCGAAGCGTCCCGCGGCGTGCCTCCGAGTGCGCCGTCCGGAGCTGACAACCGCCGACACAAGTAGACGATCCATTTGACACCAACCCTCGCGCGTCGCGCCTCGCGCGCGCCCGAAATTTTTCAGGAACCGGGTTTTGAGGTCGCGCCACTCGGCGTCGCGCGTGCCCGCCCCGAGGGAGGGTCGCGACACCGACGCAGGCGCGATGGCGTCCACAGCCCCCGCTGTCGGCATGGGGAACAAAAAAGTGCGCGCCCGCGTGCATCTTCGTCTTCTCGGTCTGAAGCCAACCCGCGCGCGACGGCGCCGTTCGCACGCGTCGCGACGCAATTCTTCCCGCAGGCGCGCGTCTCCGACCGCGCGCCGCGCGCGTCCCACGCCGTCGTCTGACCTTAGACCGCGCCCTCGCCCCTCCGCCCCCCCTCGACAGCGCAAAGCCGCGGCGTCGGGCGGCGAGCCCAGCGACAGCGTCCGCGTGCTGCAGCGCGAGTCCCTGCGGCAGCTGCTGTCGCAGATCGTCCCCGACGAGCGCGTGGATCCGCTGGTGGAGGCGTTTCTGCTGGACGTGGCGGATGACTTCGTGGACTCCGTGGTGGCGTTCGCGTGCAAGCTGGCAGCGCACCGCAAGAGCGACACGCTGGAGGTGAAGGATATCGTGCTGCACCTCGAGCGTGCCTGGGACATGGTGCTGCCCGGGTTCGAAACCGAGGAACTTCGCGAGTTCAAGCCGCCGCCCGAGGCGCGCGCGCACAAGAAGAGGATGGCGGATGTGCGCCGCGCGCTGGCGCGCGCGGCGGCGGCGGAGGCGGAGACCGTCTCGGCGCATCAGCGCGAGCGGGAGGAGGAGAAGGAGAAAGGCGATCCGGAAGGCGACGGGGCGGAAGGCGCGCGGGATGCGGCCGCGCCTAACGCTGACGCGTCGTAGGCTTGTTTCGGTTTTACCACGTTTAGAAAGCGCGTCGTGTTTTCGGCGCGCGAAGAGACGATCGACTACACCTCGTCCTCGTTGAGAAGCATGTTGGGGATGCCTTTCGTGATGGGAAACCTTCGGCCCGAGTTGGGGCACACCAGGTAGCCTTCCTGGACGTGCACTTCCAGCAGCGCGTGGTGGAACGCGCGCAGGAAGGCATCGTCGTTCGCGGCGTTCGCGGGCTTAGTTGCGGGCAACGCGTCGTCCTCCCCAATCTCCCGCGCCGCGCCCACGAACGCGTCCCACTCGATCTTCCCCAACGCGTTCACCAGAAACTCCGCGTGGAACTCCGCCTCGCGCTCTTCCTTCTGCAAAACCTCGATCCGCAGGGGGAAACCGGAGGTGGTGCCCTGTCGAAGCGGTGGAGACGAGGAGGGAGGGGGTCGACGAGGGTTCAGGAACGAGGCTGAGGTCAGGAGACGATCGCGCGCGCGCGGCGAGGCTCGGAGGCGCGCGATGTCGCCGCCGCCGAGAGAGCGAAACGCGAAGCACCGCGGTCGAGGACCGAAAAGCGCGCACCTTGACATTCGAGGCGAGCATGTTGTGCGTGAGGAGCCTCATGGTGTCCGCTGGCTCGTCTCGTGAGGGGGTCCTCGTGCTTCGCGCGCCGGGAGGTACGACGCGAGTGCGTTCGGATGAGAATCCAGTGCGTGCGCGCGCCGAGTCGGGCGAGGTGCGAGCCGCGCGGACGAGTGTGAAGGTCAGCCGGCGGCGGTTTTGCGCCAGAAAGTCGGCGGTCTCGTTTTTTTCGTCAAGGCCTGGTTTCGCACTCGCCTCCCGGGCGAATTCACTCTTCGAGTCGCGTCCGATGGGGGGCCACGGCGGGCTGAACATCCTTCCACACAAGAGCTGGAACCCGTACGGATGGAAGCAGCGCCAACGAGTGGCCCTCGATGAGGAACGTGCGGAGGCGAAGGCCCGCGAAGAGGTGAGTGCGCGAGGGAGGGACGCGATCGAGACGCTGCGCGCGCGAAAACGAGATTCGGCTACTCCGTCCCGCGCTTCGTCCGCGCACGTCAACCTGTTCGCCGAAGAAGAGCGCGCGCTGGAGGAGGCTGCGAAGCGCGACGCAGACGCGGCGAGAACGCTGGACGAGTCCCACAGGCTGGGAGGTCGAGCCCGAGCGGATGCGCCGTGGTACGCGCAGAGACCGAAACGAAACGCGAAAGGGGATGAGGCGTCGTTTTTCGACGACGCACCAGCGAAACCCGCGGGTCGACGACGCGGACGCGACGGGGCGGAAAGCACCGAGCCGTGTTCGAGACGCGGACCGGGCGATACCGCCCGAGTCAAACAGACGCCTCCCGTGGCGAAGCGGCGGAAGAAGACAGTTCAGGAGCTCAGAGAGGAGCGGTTGCGAAGGGAGAAGGAAGAGCGGAAACGCGCGAGAGAGGCGGTTGGGTTCGGCTAGACACTGTCGTCCAATCCGCCACGTGTAAACTTCCGCTACTTCACGCCGTCCCACACTCGCCGCGTGCGCACGAGGCGGACGGCACACTTCGGCGGCGGCCGCCCCGACCTTCGCGCGCCTTTCGCAGACGCATCGGTGGGCTCACCCCCGGTGGTTCCCCCGTGGACCCCTCGTCTCCCCACGCGTCGAATCGCCGACCCGCGTGGTTCGTCCCCGCCGACGCCTCGGCGATGCCTTCCAAGCCTTACAAGCAAGGTTGGGCCCGCAAGACCGCACCGTTGAGCCATCAGATCATGCGTCCATGCACGAACAACCTGACCACCGCGTTGCTCATGGATACATACCAGATCACCATGGCGTACGCGTACTGGAAGAACGGCACGCACGAGCGCCCCGCGGCGTTCGACCTGCTGTTCCGGAAAAACCCCTTCGGCGGCGAGTTCACCGTGTTCGCCGGCCTCGAGGAGTGCCTGCGGTTCGTGAGCAGCTTCGGTTTCACGGACGAAGACCTGGAGTACTTAAAAGACGAGCCCGTGGCGCGGAACATGGAACCGCAGTTCTTCGAGCACTTGAGCAATCTGAACTGTTCCTCGTTGCGCATCTACGCGCAACTAGAAGGCTCCGTGGTGTTCCCGCGCGTCCCGCTACTCCGCGTCGAGGGCCCGCTCATGGTCGTGCAGCTCATCGAGACGACGCTGCTGAACTTGGTGAACTACGCGTCGCTGGTCGCGACGAACGCGGCGAGGCACAGACTGGTCGCCGGGCCAGACGCCGTGCTCCTCGAGTTCGGCCTGAGAAGAGCGCAGGGCCCCGACGGAGGCGTCAGCGCGTCGCGCTACGCGTACCTGGGCGGATTCGACGCCACCTCCAACCTGGAAGCCGGGCGCCAGTTCGGCATCCCGGTGAAGGGCACGCACGCGCACTCGTACGTGCAGGCGCACGTGGGGATGGCAGACATCACGCACAGGCGGCTGGCGCACAACCCCGAGGCCCTCGTCGGGATGTCCCCGGGGACGGACTGCCCCGACTTCGTCGCGCTGGTGCACGAGAGCCTCGAGCTCTTGAACCGGGAGGTGCGCGACGCGCTCCCCGAAGCGCAGCGCTGGGGAAAGACCAACGAGAGCGAGTTGGCCGCTTTCACGTCGTACGCGCTGGCTTTCCCGGACGGGTTTTTGGCTCTGGTGGACACGTACGATGTGCTCAAGTCCGGCGTGCCCAACTTCCTTGCGGTCGCGCTCGCGCTCAGGCGGTGCGGCTACCAGGCGCTGGGCGTGCGCCTGGATAGCGGCGACCTGAGCTACCTGTCCCTGCGCACGCGCGAGGCGATGCGCGCGACGGAGACGGCGCTGGGCTCGGCGCGCGCGCGGGGGTTCAGCGATTTCGGGATCACGGCTTCGAACGACATCCACGAGGAGGTTCTGCACTCGCTGAAGCAGCACGGCCACGCCATCACCGCGTTCGGAATCGGGACGCACCTGGTGACATGTCTACGCCAGCCCGCGCTCGGGTGCGTGTACAAGCTCGTCGAGATCGACGGCGCGCCGCGCATCAAGCTCAGCGAGGACGTGGAGAAGGTGACGATTCCGGGGCGCAAGCGCGCGTTCCGGCTGTACACGAAAAACGGCCCGGCCGTCGTGGACGTGATGCTCGGCGAGGACGAACCCGAACCGAAGGTGGGTTCGCGGATCCTGTGCAGACACCCGTTCGTGGCTTCGAAACGAGCGTACGTGCAGCCCGCGCGCGTGGAGAAGTTGCACCACCTCGTCTGGGACGGGCCCGGGGTTGGGGGCGTGCTCTTGGGCGTCGACGTCTCGCTCGCCGCCGCGCGCGCGCGGTGCGGCGAGAGCATCCGGCAGATGCGCTCGGACCACCTGCGGTACAGCAACCCGACGCCGTACAAGGTGAGCGTCTCCGAGCGGCTCTTCAACTTCATACACAAGCTGTGGCTGGAGGAGGCGCCGGTGGGGGAGATCGTGTAGGTCGCGCGGAGCGTTGGTTCGTCCGGCGAAAGAAAAACGAGACGTCTGCGTACATATGATGTGAAAGACGTGCTATTATACTCTTTCTCCTTGAAAGGACCTACCGTACCCTACTTCTCCGTTTCCCGGTGTCGCCTCGAGGGGAACTCAGGCGGCGCCAGCGCCTCGAGCGCTTCCACGGAGTGCCTGGCGCGCTCGGCTCTGAGCGACGCCTCTTCGAGCGCCGCGTCCAGAGACGCCGAGACGGCCTCTTTCTGCTCGGGCGTCGTCACACCGTCGTCTCCTTCTCCCTTCCGCGCCGGCGCCGCGGCGGACGCTGTCAGGCTCTTCATCTCCGCCTCCAGGTGCGCGGGGTCGCTCTTCGCGACCGAGGTCTTCGTGACCGTCGTCGACGGCGCGTCGGACGATAAAGACACGGTCGGGGGAGGTTTTTCTCGGTCGCGCTCGGCACTCTCCCAACGTTCAAGCACGCGCGCGCGGCGTTCCCGCGTCCACTCGTAGTACTTGTCCATGTCGGCGCCGGCGCGCGCCTCCGTCTCTCGCGCCTCGGCGAAGCGCGCGCGGAACTGCGCGAGTGCCTCCTCGGCGGGAGGAGGCGGACTGGGCGCCGGAGGCGGCGAAGGCGCGCGGCGAGGCGGCGAAGGGGGGACGGGCAATTCCGCCGGCGTCGCGGGCTTCGCCGGCGTCGCGGGCTTCGCCGGCGTCGCGGGCTTCGCCGGCGTCGCTAGCTTTGCCGGCGTCGCTAGCTTTGCCGGCGTCGCGGGCTTCGCCGGCGTCATGTGCGTGGCCTTTTCGCTCGTCTGCGCCTTGACGGGCGTCTGCGCCGGCGTCGTCGCCTTTTCGGGCGTGACAGCCTTCGCGGGCGACTCGGCCGGTGACGGCGTTTTCGCCGCAACGACGGGTTCGCGTCGCATCGCCTCGCGCACCTCCGCGCGTCTCCTCGCGGCTGCCAGTGCGGCGAGCTCCGCGTCCGTCTTCGCCCGCTTCGCTTCCGCCTTCCGCCTGTGCTCCAGCAGCTTTCGGAAGCGCGCGGTCTTCGCGAGCTCGAGCCGGAGCGACCGCAGGCGCTCGGGGAAGCGCGCCAGGTCGTCCACGAGCGGGTCGCTCGGCCCGGTTCCCGAGTGCATGCCCATCGGGCTGTCGAGCGCGGCGACCAGGAGTCGCACGGAGGCGGCGTCCGCCTTGATCGCCGCCGGGAGCGAGACTCGGGGCGCGTCCGTCAGGATCGCGCGGTGCAGCGCAGCTCGTCGGCGGTTGACCGACATCGACGCGTCGACCCGCGCCTCGAACGCGCCCGAAAGCGCCTTCTCGGCGTCGTCGGCGACGGCGTTCTCGAGCGCCGCCACCAGCCGCGCCGCCGACAAACACCCCTCCGCAGTTTCGAGCCTCGCCGCCGCCGAGGCGCCGCCATGCGCGGCGCGCACGAGCGCGTCCAGCGTCGTGTGTCGCGGCGCGTCGCTTCCGGGATTCGGGATCGCCGCGCAGAGCATCGCCTCGACGCGGTCGAGCTGCCGCGCCGAGCACCGCGGCTCGAGGTCGCGCAGCGCGGCGCGGAGCTCGGTTCGGGTCAGGTACCCCTTGTTTTGCTCGTCGTGCGCGTAAAACGTCGGCTGGAGCGCGTCAACGTTGTTTTTGGCGACGCTCCACACCGCGCAGCACAGGTCGTCAGAGAGGTTGTACCGGCCCAAACCCGAAAACACGCTCGAGTCATCGTCGGTCTCCGCGTACCCCGAGGGGGAGCCGCTCGGGGATCCGTCCGACCCGTCCGATCCGCGCGGCGCGGGCACCAGCACGGAGACGCCCCATGCGTTCGCGCGCCCGCCGGGAGGCGAGGAGGGCGCCTCTTTCGGCTCGGAGGTGACGGACTCGCGCGCGTCGACGCGAACGGCACCGGCGGTATCGGCGGTATCGGCGGCGGTGGCGTTCGCCCCTCCGCGTTCGCGACGACGAGGCGCCGAAGCCTTCGTGTTCGAGGCGGAGGCGTCCGCCTCGCGCTCGGTCCGCTTCGGCCGAGGAGCGCGCCGGGGCTTCGCGAACCCGTCGTTCGACCAATCGAACGGGGCGTACGCGAAGAACGGCGGGTACCAGAACGGGGGGGGACGACGTGCGACGACTCCCACGGCGCGCCAGGCACGTGCGGCGATCGCGCTCTCCGCGCGTCGTCCGTCTCCTCGTCTTCCTCGTCCTCCTCGTCCTCCTCCGTCGCGGTCTCCGACGTTTCCGGTTCCGAAGATTTCGCATCCTCGCTCGCGTCCTCGGGGGGTCGCTTCTCGTCCGCGCTCGCGATGGTCTCGTCCGCCTCCGAGCCGGCGTCCGCGTAGCGATCCTTCGCGTCGGGCGCACCGGAGAGCCAGCCGAAGTCGCTGTTTCGCGCCGCGAGCGCCACCGCCGCGGGGGCGAGGCCGTCGTCGGCGTATCCCGAGGGAATCGAGACGTCCGTCACGACGAAGTAACGGTCCCTTCGGGTCTCGGAACCCCCATCGCGCACTCGCGCGCGGAGGTACGCGTCGGGGTCCGCGTACGACGACGCGCGTCTCGTCGTGGCCGACATCGCGGCCGAGGGACCCAGAGCGCGGTCGAGTGGGCTCGGCCGACGACCGCGGCGACGCGACTGTGCTGACCGCGCCAGCGCGCGAGCGAAATATTTCCGGAACCGCAACGGAAACAACGAAACTCGTCTGCGTGAACCGTGAAGGAACTCGTCAGAACTGCGTCGCGAAATCCACGAACCCTCGACATTGTCGGCGGTGGATCCCACGCAACCGCGGCACTGCTCTTCGCGCTCATCGCGCGCCGTCACGCGATGCAGGGTGACGGGAAGGAAGCCCCGCGGCGCCCCGGGCGCCTGCGTGGCATCGTCGACGCCATGGCGTCGCCGGACGCGGGCGAACCCTCCGGGTCGGGAGGTGACGGCGTGGCGGATGCCGCCGCCCCCACAGGGCGCCGGACCCGGTTCGCCCCCAAGGTGCCCTCCGAGCGCCGCGCCCGGAATTCGCGCGCGGCCGCCGAGGAAACCGCTGAGCCCAAGCTCTCGACGCACGTGCAGCATTTGGTGAAGCAGGCGCAGCTGGAGGGCAAGACCGTTCGCCCGCGCGAGCCCGTGCGCGGTCTGGAGCGCCGGCCGAGACGCGGGGAGGCGGACCACGCGAAGCCCGCGGCGGTGGCCTCGATCGGCGTCGCCGATCCGCCCTCGGCGGGCTCGGGCGGCGCCCCCCCCGCGTCCACCAGCGCGATGGACGTGGACACGAAGGCTTCCGCTCCGCCTTCCCCGGCGACGCACGCCGCCGCGGTGTTCTCCGCGGGGGCCTCGCGGTCGAGTTCCAGGTCGGCCAAGGCGACGGCGGATGCCGCGCGTAAACCTGCGGCGAAGGCGGAGCGTCTCGAGGCCACGCTGGAGGTGACGATGCCCGCTTCCCCCGTGATGGACGCGGACGCGCCTCCGGACTGGACTCCCGATGCGGACTGGACGGACAAGACGCAGTACTACCCCACGGTTCTGGCGCCGGAGCCCGACCCCGAGCGTTCGGGCTCGTTCGCGAACGAGGCGACCGTCGCGGCGCGGCTGGGGCGCGCGGAAGCCGCCGCCGACGAGTACCTCGTCGTGCAGTTGCCGTCGCGGCTGCCGCTCGCGTCGAACCGCAGTCGGGGCGGCGAAGACTCGGGAGGGGGGTCGTTCGAGGCGCGCGCGAAAACGCGCGTCGGTCTCGGCGACGGATCCGGATTCGACTTTTCCGTCGCGGCGACGCTCGGCGAGTTGGAAGAGGGGCGACTCGGCGAGCTGGAGGTGCGCGCGGACGGCTCGGCGCGCCTGGTGATTGGAGACGCCTCGTTCGACGTCGTGGAAGGCACACCGTTCGCGCACGTCGAGCAACTGGCGTGCGTGGACGCGGGGGAAGGGCCGGACGCGAAGTGCGCGTTCCTTGGTCGCGTGCCGGGCAGACTGGTGTGCATACCGGACGTCGCCGCGATGCTCGAGCGCGAACGACGCGAGTAGTCCTCGCGCGGCGCGACGTACTGTTGTATTATCACAAACTTTGTGTATAATGGACGGCGAAACGACGATGACACCCAGGCATATATTATCACGTGCAGCGTCGAGAAAAACGCCGGACGCGCATCGCACGAGACGAGCGACTCTCCTTCGCCTCGTCTTCACGCGCGCACCGTCGCCTTGGCGTAGACGCTGGCGCGCGCGGCGTCGCAAAAGTGCCCGACGCTCTCCTCCGGCGTGCCCTGCACCACTCCGTGACCGACGTTGAGGATGTGCTTCGACTCGCCGGCGTCGCGCACGTTATTTGCCACCTCCTCGTAGATGCGCTCCCGGCCCGCGAACAAGTACATGGGGTCCATGTTCCCCTGCAGCACGCGGTCCGGCCCGAGCACCTCCCGCGCCTCCGCCATGGAGGTGTTCCAGTCCAGGCCGATGACGTCGGCGCTCGAGCGCTTTAGCCCGTGCAGCTTCCCGGCGCCGCCGTTGGCGTGGAAGATCAAGGGCACGTCGGGGTGCTTCGCCTTCACAATCTCGATGACGCGCTCGTTGTACGGGTGCGAAAACTCCAGGAACTGCGTGGGGGACAGGTGGTGCGCCCACGAGTCGAAGATCTGCACAACCTGCGCGCCGCAGTCAATCTGGTGGCACACGTACACGCCCAGCGCCTCGGCGAGGTGCGCGAGGTACGCGTGCAGGGTTTCCGGGTCCTGGGTCATGATCTGCTTGGTCTGTAACAAGTGGCGGTCACTGCGCCCCTCCATGGAGTACGCGGCGAGCGTCCAGGGCGAGCCCACGAAGCCGAGCATCGTGCTCTGGCCCTCGATTTCCTTGCGCAGCGAGCTCAGGATCTCGCGCACAAACGGCAGAGACGCGTCGGGATCGTCCAGGGGCTTGAGCGCCTTGACCGCGTCCATCGAGCGCACGGGCGTCTCGATGACCGGCCCTTTGCCCTTGATGACGTCGAACTCAACGCCCATCGCGGGCAAGGGGGTGAGGATGTCGGAGAACATGATCACGCCGTCCGGCTTGAACGCGCGCCACGGCTGCATGGAGAGCTCGATGGCGATCTCGGCCGTCTCCGAGCGGTGCCGGAACCCGTACTTGTTGGAGTACTCGCGGAACTCAGCCATGTACCGGCCAGCCTGGCGCATCAGCCACACCGGAGGGCGCTCGGTCTGCTCGCCGCGCGCGGCGCGGAGCAGGATGGGCTCGTCCGCGGAAGCGCGGACGGCTCCCGCGGCGCGCGCGCGCAACTTGCCGATGCGCCTCTTCTCGTTAAACGCCTTGGTCGCGGAGGCGAAAGCCGAGGCGCCCTGCGCGAGGTGCGCGGCCATCGTCGGAGCGTGCGAGTGACTTCCCGTGGAGTGCGCAGAACCTTCTCTGCGGCGAGTCGCGCGAGGAAGTCTCGACGCGTGCGGTGCGGAATACCGCGCGCGTCTCCGCGACGGACACCGAGTCCAATCCCGATAACTCGTCCAGCGGATCTCATATCTCGCAGATCCTCCAAGTCCACCTCAGCACGTGAAAACGAGCCCATAGGCTACGTATGGGCAAACAGTTCGACGCGAAATTTGGCCACGCCGACGCGAAAATGCTCAAGTCGCGCGTACTTTTCGCCCCGCGACTCGCGACGCATCATTTCGCTCGGCGCGCTCGGGCACGCGCGCCTGCGCTCTTCGTGCGAGCAGCCCCATGGCCGCGCCGCCGCCGGACGTGCCCGTCCAGGTGGGCATGGCGCCCTTCGTGGCGACCGTCTCGGAGCCCACCCCCCTGCCGGACGGGCACGTGGGTCTGCTCGTCAACTGCGGGCTGCACGCGTCGCGCGTGGTGGGGAAGGGCGGGGCCAAGATCGCGGAGCTCATGACGCAGACGGGCGCGACCATGCGCGTGACGCGCAACTCGGGTCTGTGCGAGATTTGCGGCGCGCCGGACGCGGTGGAGCACGCCAAGCGGCTGGTGCTGGAGATCGTGGAGGACGGGGACACCCGGGATCTGCGCGCGGCGGTGTCTCAGGCGCTGCACATTCGCGACGGCGCGCGCGGCGGGCTGGTGGTGGCGGAGCCCACCGTTGGCAGGGTCGGCCTGGACGTAGAGTGGCCGGACGGCGACGCACCG